>JADMIO011624568.1_pt1 | contig 93209 bp, 84 predicted proteins | sample 8958161 | NCBI WGS metagenome assembly JADMIO01 (sample SAMN16585339, study PRJNA669376) | soil metagenome | isolation source: Crop rotation soil | place: USA: Cullars Rotation, Alabama | collected 2011
CCTTTATAAGCGCCTGGTATTTTTTTGAAGCCTTTGCTGCTTTGAATGAAGCCGATGGTCTTCCGCGATCGAGTTTCCATTTTTTTCCGATGAATTCACTATAGAGAATCGATTCAAGTGAAGGAACAACAAGGATCATATCACCGCCCTTTTTGACGGAGTCGGCGAGAACTTTAAAAAAGACAGTTCGTTTTTTTAAAGAACTGGTGAGAATAGCATTGATACAAATGGCAAGATCGGCAACGGGCAGTTTTGATTTCTTCCCCGTGATATCGGCGCGGATAAATTCAATATTGCCGAGATGCTGATGATTCTCTTTCGCCATTTCGATATACTTCTTAGCGATGTCTACTGCGTAAACCTTACTGAAGGAAGATGAAAGAACCGGAAGCCACCTCCCAATTGCGCAACCAAGGTCCAATGCTGTTTTTTCAGGTGAAGCCATTTGAACAATCCTTGAGCGGATCAATCCGCTTTGATCATTACCAAACACATCGAATATCTCGTTTCCATGATCAAGAGCTACTTTTTCCCAGTATTTTTTATCCATGTTTTAAAGATACGCCCCGACAGCGTCCCGATAATTATCGGGAGCAAACCCTGTCGGCGGATAATTAAAAAAGCCCTGTCCAGATGGACAAAGCTTTTAAAAAGGTACGGATTACCCTAAAATTCTTATGCAGCTATTTTATCACAGGGAAAAGTAACCGAAATAATTGCTCCATAAGGAACCTTATCATCGATACTTATATTTCCGTTGAGTTTTTTTAATGCTTCAAATAACCCCGGAAGATTTTGAAGAAGGAATGGTTCATGATGCGCCATCATGATGTCTTTAAATCCAATCTGAACAAATTTGCCCTGATCTTCGGCATACACACGGATACATCCATTGTTGGTCACTTTTACAACCTGACCGATCAGGTTACCTAACACATGTGCTAATGTTTGTTCGTTTGCTGTAAAAGATAAAGCAGGATTAACATCATTAATAATAAAACTGGATTGCTTGACCGCTTGGGGAAGATAAGCTTTAGTTAGTTGGTCAATCAAGGGCCGTAACTGAACACTGCTGTTTTCCGGATTAACGGGTAGGGTCTTCATGATAGTGGATTTTGCAATAAATAAAGAAGCTTTCAGGGGGAGGATTGGAGGAATTTGCAGCGCCTGCGGAAATTCCTTTGATCAAACGCAGGTCTTATTTGATTTGTTGTAAGCAATTGTATTATCTCGTCGAAAATTTTTTCAACAAGGTTCGGAACCCTAAAACACGCTAATAGAATTCCATTAGCGAGTCTCAGGGTTCCGAACCTTAGTAACTCGTATCATCCAATTTCACTTTCCCTTTGAATGTCCAGAAAACAAATGAGGTATAGATAGCTACTAATGGAGTTCCAATTAACGCAATGATCAATAGTATCTTCATTGTCTTTGAAGAAGCAGATCCATTATGAACTGTAATACTATTGGCAGGATTGGAAGTTGAATACAACAAATATGGAAATACTTCCACAGCAACCATGATCAGTAAGAGTGCAATGGTTACAGATGAACTGATGAATGCGAACATATACTTCCCTCTTTTAATTTGCCAGGGAATATTTGCGATTGCAAGAACCATCATAACCGGAATGATAAAGAATGGCGGACTGTGACGAATGAAATCGCTGAGATGTGGAATATACAGTAACGTATAAAGCGTAGTAATGATAAAGCTTAGTACGAAAAATACGGTGAAGTTGTTTGCAAGAAGATGTAGTTTGGTATAGAGTCGGTTCTCCGTTTTCATAGTGAGAAATATCGCGCCATGCATGAGAAAAAGCGAAAGTGTTGTTATCGCCACCAGAATTGAGAAGGTATTAAAGAAGCTGAGCCAGTTGCCGGAAAATTCCATTTCGTGATTAAGCGGTATGCCCAACGCAACATTTCCGAGCATCAGTCCCAATGATAACGCTACAATGATACAGGCAACGCAATAAACAATATCCCAGGTTTTTCGCCACCATGCCATTGGTTCTTTGCTTCGAAATTCAATGGCGACAGCCCTAAATATTAATCCAACTAAAAAGATCATAAAAGGAACATAGAAAGCAGAGAATATTGCAGCGTAAGCAACAGGAAAGCCTGCAAACAAAGCTCCACCACCTATAACTAACCAAACTTCATTACCATCCCATATCGGCCCGATTGCATTTAATGCAATTCTTCGACTCTGCTCTTTCTTCAATAAAAGATGCAAAGCACCGGCACCCAAATCAAACCCATCAAGGATTGCATAGCCAGAGATAACTGCTCCGAAGACCAGAAACCACCAGACGTTATAATCAAGACCTAAAAACGCTCCCATCGATATTTACGATTTCAGTCCCCGATCTAGTCGGGGATCAGATTTACGATTTGTTCAAGTGCGTCATTGCTAATTGTATTCAGTTTGCCTTTTGCTTATTGCCAATTGCCTTTTGCCCTTTGCCCTTTTGCCCTTTGCTTATTGCCTATTGCTTCATCACAGGATTATTCCTCTTACTACTTTCCTCCAACGGTTCAGGTGTGCCGTGGTCGACAGGACCGTGTTGAATCTTTTTATTCAATAAGTATAGGAATAACACGAACAGTAATGCATAAACTACGGTAAACAGTACAAGTGAAAAAATAATCTGGTTAGCTGAAACGGATTTTGAAAATGCATCAGAAGTGCGAAGCAATCCATACACCACCCAGGGCTGTCTCCCCATTTCGGCTGAAAACCATCCGGCCTGATTGGCAATTTGTGGAAGTAATACGCTAAACACAAAAATCCATAACAGCCAACGCTTATTGAATAACTTTCCTCTCCACCATAAGAAACAGCCCATAAGGCTTAGCAAAATCAAAGAAACTCCAATACCGATCATTATATGGTAGAATTGAAAGATGGCATTCACTTGTTTCGGCCGATCTTCTTCAGGAAAATGATTCAATCCTTTTACAGGTTCCGAAAAATTTCCATGTAAAAGGAATGAGAGCCCGCCCGGGATCTTAATTCCGCTTACCTCCTTATTTTTTTGATCTACGTAACCAAAAACATACATATCCGCTTTCGATAAGGAATCGTAATGTCCTTCAAAAGCAGCCAGTTTTGCTGGTTGATTTTTGGAAACTCCGTCTGCACTACGATGACCAAGAAATAATTGTGTAAGAGAAAAAAAGGCGGCAACAAGCAATGCAATCCTGAAGGTTGGCTTTGCAATTTCAAGATGTTTGTTTTTCAAAATATACCAGGCATTTACACTCAAAACCAGAAAAGCGCCGGCGAGAAAACAACCAACCCAAACATGCAGAAGTCTGTCAACACTGGAAGGATTAAAAACCATTGCCCAGAAGTCAGTGATTTCTGCCCTTGCTTCCAATCCTTCGCCTACGATCTTAAATCCTGAAGGAGTTTGTTGCCATGAATTGGCAACTACAATCCAAATAGCCGAGAACAATGACCCGAGAAATACCATTATGGTAGACAGGAAATGAACTTTTGGTCCAACTCTGTTCCAACCAAAGATGAGAATACCTAGAAAACCGGATTCCAATGCAAATGCGAATATTCCTTCCGCGGCAAGTGCGCTTCCGAATATATCACCAACATATTTCGAATAAGTGGCCCAGTTGGTACCAAATTCAAACTCCATAATGATACCGGTAGCCACGCCAATTCCAAAGATCAGTGCGAAAATCCTTATCCAAAACCTGGTTGCTTGTTCATAGATCTTCTTACCCGTCCTGAGATACATTCCTTCATAGATCACCAGCAGAAGTCCAATGCCAATCGACAATGGGGGATAGATATAATGAAATGCGATTGTGAAGGCGAACTGAATGCGGGCTAGAATTTCAACATCCATATTCAGTAGAGTTTAGGCCAGGGATCATAAATAAAAACCCCGCGGGTGCGGGGCCTTATTTCTTTTTATAAACAGGTACAGTGCTACAAGGTTCACCATACATGATACTTTTCACCAGAGGCCGAAGAAGTTTGGTTATCTCCAGATAAGCAAACTCTCCGATCGATTTATCGCCACAACCTTTGATCACTATCCGTTTATCATCGTAATCATTTATGTTGATCGACCTGATATTTTTGAGAAAACTTTGTTTTAATGCTTCCTCTTTCTCACCGAAAATGATCTCCTTTGCGAAAGGTTGAAGTGAGGAAGTAACCAGCATATATGCCCAAACCGGAATGATGGCATCGGCGGTGCAGGTCACCGCTACTATCTTATCCATGTACTGGGTCCAATCCACATCTTGCAACGAAGCTCTGAATTCCTTTTCCTTAAGGATCAGTTCCATAAAGAGATAAGGCTTAAGATCAAAGACCACGATATCTTCCTTTGGATAGTAATCTTCCAGGTCAATCGTGATGAGCCCACTCTCGGCAACCTTATTTACAATTACATCAGCCATTCTTTCAAATTGTCTATTCAGCAACAAAATTACCCCACAAATAGTTGCAGGCAAAACCTTGCCGCGTATATATATCTTGGGGTTAAATTGTCTGCTTTTCAGCTCATTAGGATTGGGCTTCCAAGGAATCAAAAACACAATTAATTCCCGCTATTTACCGTTTTTAGAATTATTTCCCGCTGTTGGCGGGCGAGGACCCAAATCCAATGAATATGAAAAAGCTCATCTCTACACTAATCGTATTGAATATTGTTGCGCTTGCTTTCTCGCAGCGCGTCGACCTTGACAAATTCAACTTTTCTGCTGTTTACCGGAATTTTCCAACTGATCCTTTGAAGGAAGAATATAAAACTTACAATGTTCGCATTGAAGCTTCTCCTTCAGTTCAGGGTGGTTTGAATATGGCTTATCTCCAGGAGAGCATCAACATTGAAGGATTGAAGAAAGTTCCCGGAACAGGCCATGTCACCATCATTGCGATAATGGATGATATAATCGTTGAAAAAACTGAAACAAGAGAAAGACTGGATGTTAAAAAAGACAAGGCAGGAAATGAGATTAAGAAGACGATGTATGCAGTTGAGATGACTTATTCTTTCAGCGCGCGAGCTACTGTTTATGATTATAAAGGAAACACCATCCTCGATAACTATACACTTTATAGCAGAGATAATAAAAGCACATATAAGACTTCGGAATATGAGAGTTCAACTGAGGCAATGAATCAATACAATAACAAGTTGATGGATACGCGTTCAGGCCTTGTAAAAAAATTAGTTAGTAGCGCTGTTTCAAATTTGAATTCTATAATGAATAATAGTTATGGATATACCGTTCAGCGTGTGAATGACATTCTTTGGATATTAAACAACAAACGCCACGTTGAATATGATGGCCATCAAAAAGCATGGAATAGTATCCGCAGTGCAGTAGCAATGATGAGTGCAGATGAACCATTAGATAAAGTGAAAGAAAAGATGCAGCCGGCGATTGATTACTTCGAAAAGATCAAAACAAAGTATACCACTTCAAGCAAAGATGATCGTAAGCTTCGTTATGCGAGCTATTATAATCTCGCCAAGATCTACATCTATCTCGACGATCCTCAAGCTGCGATTAAAGAAGCAGATGCACTTGCAATGAATGATTTTGATGAGTCTGACGCGAAGGGACTTCGTGCAATGGCGGAGAGTTTAGAGACGCTGTTTAAAGAAAATCAGACGAGAACGAGGCATTTTGCGATGGATACGAAAACCTACGAACCTCCGGTAAAGTAGGTTGTAGACCCGTAGGGTCGACAACCTTGCTCTAAAAGCGCACTTTGCTACTCTTCGATGTAAAACGGAAACTCAGCATAAGGCGACTTTGGTTTTATCTTATGAAAATTGATAAAATTTTCCTTTCCTCGAAACCAATCAAGAACAAAATCCCTTTCCAACAGAGTCGGCTTATCGCTAAGTAAACTATTATAAGAACTATACCTATAGCTTTCAAAATTAGGGTGCATTTTGTGATGCACTGGATTATGGTGTATATATCGAATCACCTCACTAAAATAATCACCAGAGTCAACAAGAATTCTTTTAAAGGGAGTGGTAAATAATGCCCCGTGTGTTTTATATTTTTTATTGAAAGCATTTGCATAAGACAGAAATACCTTTCTAAATTGCTCTGATACCATTCTATGAACATCATCTTTTTCAAAAAAAGTCTTTCTTACCTGAGCAAACAAATGAAAATGATTAGGTATAAGGCAATAGCTCAAAAACTTAAGTGAATCCTCAAGATGCTTTTTTATTAAATCCAGGAAGAAGAAATAATTATCGGGGTAAAGGAACAACTTCCGATTTGATGGACTTCGATTATAGATGTGATAATATTCTTCTGACTCGAACTTGGCTAGATATTTTTCATTAATCGGCATGAAGTGAAGGTATGGCTATGAGACTGCCGATTCCAACGTGTTTTGACGAAAAAAAATGGGATTTTTCTCCTGAATTGCGGTGAAAACACAGGGAGGCTTTCAGGGCAGGGTTGTCGACCCTACGGGTCTACAACCCTCAGCTTCGCATAATTCAACATTATCTTCTTTTCCCCTGCCAACTCGAAAGCCACTGTTGCTATCGGATTATGATTACCTCCTTCAACAGAAGTAACGGTACCATAACCGAATTTTTGATGCTCTACTTTTTGTCCGGCCTGGAGATTGGTGGTATCGCTCGGAGCAAAATCTGCCGAAGGAACATGTTCTTTGGTTTGGGTCTTTGGCTTAGGGGAAATATATGTCGGTTTGTTTGATGAAGGTTGCCGGTCTGCTACTGGCGTAAATCCTCTATTCATTCTTTCATACGCAGAACCCGTTGCCCATCCTGTTCCCTGGTTTCTTGCACCACCACCCGCAAAGCTTCTATCAAGATGATCGTCGGGTATTTCAGAAAGAAAACGACTCGGTTCGTTTTGAACAAGTGAGCCAAAACGATAGCGAGCGTTTGCATAAGTTAACCACAGCCTGGTTTTGGCACGCGTAATTGCGACATAAAACAAGCGCCGTTCTTCCTCGAGTTCTTCTCTGGTATTTATACTTAATGAATTTGGGAAAAGCATTTCTTCGACGCCACCAACAAATACAACGGGAAATTCCAGTCCTTTCGCAGCATGAATCGTCATCATCTTGACAGTATCTGAATTCGCATCCTTTTCATCTGCATCGGTAAGCAAAGTGATTTGTTGCAAATATGTTCCAAGACTAATTGCACCGATATTGGCATTTGCGGGAGGCGGACTCGGTGGTAATGGTTGCTCCTCAAATAGCTCCTCCTGGAGCTTATTTGGAAGATTTACTTTTTCCTGAGGTGGTTGCGGGGAATCAAGAATCACACCTTCTTCATCAATCAGACTTCTATTCTGCACATCATCCACCCATTCCTTAATACTGTTCAATAACTCCTGGATATTTTCATAACGAGCAACGCCCTCTGTACTCTTATCGTTGAATAATTCTTTGATAATATTGGTTTGTTTGCCGACATGTACAGCTACCTCATAAGCATTCTTGGTTTGTAACATGCTGGTAAAACTTTTGATCATCGTCACAAATCCTTCGATTGCTTCGAGGGTTCCAGCCTTGAATTCAAATCTTTTCGCGTTGGCAATAACATCCCACATTGAAATATTGTTATTATTTGCCAGCAAAATAGTTTTGTCTACGGTTGTTTTGCCAATGCCTCTTGCAGGGAAATTTATAATTCTTTTCAGCGCTTCTTCATCTCTTGGATTTACAATTATTCTCAGGTAGGCAATAAAATCTTTGATCTCTTTTCGTTGATAGAAACTTATACCGCCGTAAATAGTATAAGGGATATTCATTCTCCTCAAGCTTTCTTCAAATGCGCGGCTTTGTGCATTGGTGCGATAAAGAACGGCGAAGTCGCGATTGAAGAAATGATTGCGAAGTTTTTGTTCTTGTATTGTGTCTGAAACAAATCTTCCTTCTTCATTATCCGTCATCGTACGAACGAGACGGATCTTTTCTCCTTGTGGATTTTCTGTCCACAGAGCTTTTGGTATTTGGCCTTTGTTGTTGCTGATCACTTCATTGGCAACATTCAATATGCTTTGCGTACTGCGATAGTTTTGTTCCAGCTTCACGATTTTTACATCATCATAGTCTTTCTGGAATTGTAGAATGTTTTGTATGGTTGCGCCACGAAAACTATAAATGCTTTGTGCGTCATCGCCAACCACGCAAACATTTTCATAAGCAGCACCTAATAATTTGATGATCTCATACTGAGCAGGATTGGTATCCTGGTACTCATCAATAAGAATGTATTTAAACTTATGCTGGTACTTGTGAAGACGATCAGGAAAATTCTTCAGGAGTTCATAGAACTTAAGCAGGAGATCATCGAAATCCATCGCGCCATTCTTAAAGCAACGTGCACAATATGCCGAATAGATTTGCGCCATGGCAGGACGATTTGCACGCATGTCTTCCTGCTGGATGTAATAATCGTTTGCATATTCAGCGAGTCCCACTAATGCATTCTTTGCACCAGAGATTCGATTGTAAACCGTATTTGGCTTATAATGCTTATCGTCGAGATTGAGTTCGTTGACGACAGTTTTTACAACCGACTTCGCATCATCAGTATCGTAAATGGTAAAATTGTTTGGATATCCGAGGTTGTGCGCTTCGCTCCGAAGAATTCTTGCGAAAACGCTATGAAAGGTTCCGATATAGAGATTACGGGCTTCGTTATTACCAAGGATCTTTTCGACCCTTTCCTTCATTTCCTTTGCCGCCTTGTTGGTGAAAGTGAGCGCGAGGATATTAAAAGAATCCACACCATTTGCCATCAGGTGGGCAATACGAGTGGTGAGCACTTTCGTTTTGCCGCTCCCCGCTCCGGCCACGATCATGATCGGTCCGTTGATATGCAAAACCGCTTCTTTCTGTCTTTCGTTCAGTTCCTTTAAATAATCTACCATAGTCAAATCATCGGTCTTGATTCGGACGCTCTATTCCCGACCGGACGCATGCAATTTACATTAAGACCCGTCAGGAACAGGCCTGTTGAAAAATATATAAGAATTAGGGGAACTGAGATCAGGAGCCGCGTTGAGAGCCACCAGTCATCCTGTGGTTCTTGGCGATATTTTTCGATGTGCCTTTACTTACGTTGTTGTTTTGAAAACCAGTTTTAGGCGCTTGACCTTTTCCAGATTTACTATCTTTTTTCTTCTTGTTGTTATTGAAAAGCGACATGACTCAGGATTTTAGTTTCTTAGACAATCTTTAGGCCCGTAAAGTTGCCCACACCCCGGATTTGATCCGGGGCCAGGGCTTCACCCGGCAAGATAGAAAATTGCTCTAACTATATCACGATCAGCGGGGAGGAAATTTTATTGTGTTGAAAGTTCTGTACCTTTTTGGAAATAATTTTTTATGAGACCCCTTATTCCCAGCGTATTAATTGCGTTGACCGTTCTTGCCTGTAATCAGGCGGAGCAACCTAAAACAGAAACTACTGTTGCCGAATCATTCAATTTGGCGGCTGCAAAAGATTCAATAATCGCAACCAACAATCGCTTTGCAGCTGCAATTGCAGCTGGCGATTCCGCAGGTGTTGCATCCTTTTACACTTCTGATGGAAAGATTATGGCTTCAAATATGCCAGCAAGTGTAGGTACAGCTGCTATCACACACTTTGCTTCCGAGACAATCAAGATGGGAATAAAAAATATAAAGTTTCAAACAGTTGATGTTTGGGGCACTAAGGATTTGCTTAGTGAAGAAGGAACCTTTACAATTACTGACGATAAAGGAGCAGCGATTGACAAAGGAAAATATATCGTACTATGGAAGCAAGAGGGCGGAACCTGGAAATTATTCAGAGATATTTTTAATTCGGATAATCCGCCGATGGCGCCCGCGCCAGAGAGGCCAAATGATAGGATAAGAAGATAAGGCTTGTGGTTGATAGGTTAACAAGTTGACAGGTTGACAAGGTGCCATAGCGGTAGGTTCATTGCATTACCCTTTCAACCTGTAAACTTGTAAACCTGTCAACCCTGTTGTCATCTTCTCTTGCTCTTCTTATACTTCCCATTTATCACTTCGCTCATCGGCTTGCCATAGACTTTACTTTCTACCCATGAAGTAATGTCCAAATATGCAAACGACCTCGTTTCCGTTCTGCTCTTTTCAAGTTGCTTAAGCTTTTGAAGAAACTTTTCGAGTTCGGGTTTTAATTCTTTTGAAGAGATAGTAAATGAATTGCGCAGGAACCTGAACATTTCTTCTTCAACAACAGTTAGATTCTCCATTCGCGCCATAAAGCGATAAACGGATTTTGTCAATGATTCAATGATCTCCGTATTTCCTAATTCATAATGCGCCATCAAATGCAATAGTCTTGAATAGCATTGAAGATCGATGCGAAGATCCATTGGACCATTGATGATCCGTTGCAGATAGTCGATCGACTTTGCGTATTGGCCAGCGCCAAAGAAAAGTGTAGCAATTTTATAATTGAAGACAAGAATGCGATGGCGATCTACATACAATGCATATTCAGTTAATTTCTCTTCAATCTTCGGCACTAATGCTAATCCTTCTTTGAAAGTTCCCTTCATCAAATGTTGATTGATGCGGGCACTATTGATATAAATGGAAGTATGCGTTCTGAAATTATCGTGTTGTTTTGCTGTGTCCGTCTTGGCAAACGCTTCAAATCGCTTCAGGGTTTTTTCAAACGCTCTGAAGTTTCTCAATACAAAATGAACATTGAGCAAATTGTGCATGCCTTTTATGAAATGACCTGTCTCAACCGCAATCATCGATTCATCTTCATCAAAAAGATCAACCCATTTTTGTCCGTATCGATAGTATAAAAGAAAATCTTGTCTTATAAATGCATACCAGCAATAACTCTGATACAAATAAAGATTCTCGTAAAAACCGTGAATTGTATTATTAGTTGGTGGGATGTTTTGATAAAAGAATTCTTTCAAGCTGGCTTCATCTTGTTCATTCCGCGCATGACCATTTTTCACATACCATCGATAAAGCAATAATGCCAGATTAGACAAACGGGTCACCCGGTCAATATGTCCGCTGATATTGAGAGCTTCAATGGAAAGTGATTCAGTTTTTTCCAGGGAGCTTCTTGTGATATGAAGGGTTTCGATTTTCTTTTCCAGTGAAATCACCTGGGCGAGAAAATTGAATTTCTGGTTGGCTTTCGCCAGGTCCTTGGCCTTTTCAAGAATCCTCAGACTTTGAATCTTCAGACCTTTATTATATAATAACCGAGCATAATCAAGATGCTCGGATAGCTGAAGATCAGTATTCTCAGTTGTCTTTAAGAGTCTTAGGCTCGCCAGTAATTCTTTATAAAGATGAGTCTTGAGATTATATAATTGAGTCTTGGTAACACCAGGCAGCTTCTTCAAAAGAAGCTTTTCATCATAATCCGGTAACTTATCCAGGGCATCAAAGAGGCGGACGATCTTCAGGTCCTGACGCGCCGAACTTCGCTTAATATAGAGCTTAAAATGCCTTTTTTCCGATTTTTCGAGGGATCGGACAAGCTGAAATAAAGTGTCAGAAGACCTGTTGGCCATAATGAGGAAATTTCTCTGAAACGCAGGCCCAGCAAGGGTTTAGACAAAATTTTCCCTGTTTTGAGATAATTAAATCCCCCCCAACTTGGTTTGAGCGTGCCGGCGGCATCGGTTAGATTTGTTCCAGCTTCTTCATACGGAAGCAATCGTTAGACAAGCAATAATCAGAGGCGTAAAAGTCTTGAAAGATATTTTGGGTTAAAAGAGTACAAAGATTTTTTCATATGGCAAGCAATCGTTAGAGGCAGGCTGTTTCTACAGCAGGCCTTTTTTCTTTGTATTCGGCCACTAATATAGGGAATATTTGTGCATGTCCAAATGACAGGAGGGAGGTTCCGCGTCAAGCGCGGAATGCTTTTTGTGTTCAAACACTGGTAACCTTTTTCCTAACTTAAAGCTTTCTTATGGCAAAGACTAATTGGACTGCAGATCCTGTCCATTCAGAAATTCAATTCAAGGTGCGCCATCTCATGATCTCGACGGTGACCGGTTATTTCAAAAAGTTCGATTTACAGGTAGTTGCTGAAGAAGAAGACTTCACCAAAGCATCGAAGATTCTTTTTACTGCCGATATCAATTCAATTGAAACAAACAATGCGCAACGCGACACGCATTTGAAGTCAGATGATTTTTTTGCAGCAGAAAAACATCCGCAAATAATTTTCGAAGGAAAGAAGTTTGAAAAAATCACTCAGGAGAAGTATGAACTCACCGGTGATCTTACCATTCGCGATACCAAAAAAACTATATCAGTTGATGTAGAGTTCGGTGGCATTGTGAAAGATCCCTGGGGAAATACAAGAGCAGGATTTCATGTCGATGGCAAAATCAATAGAAAAGATTTTGGATTGAAGTGGAGTGCTGTTACCGAAGCTGGACATCTTGTTGTGAGTGATGAAATCAAAATACATTGTGAAGTTGAATTAGTAAAGCAACAAGTTGCAGAGAAAAGTGAGGAAGCTAAGCAGGAAGAGGTGGTCGCTTAGTTGGGTTGATTGGTTGATTAGTTGATTCGGTTCCAACCTAATCAACCAATCAACTATTACCTTTGCCCTCATGGCGGATTCTCCCCTAACAATTCACCCATTACGTCTACATCCAGGCGTAGATTTACGCACTTCAATTGAAAACTTCGCAAGAGAAAAAAACATTGCTGCAGGGTTTATTATTACTGCAATTGGAAGTTTGAATGGATATCATATAAGATTTGCGAATAAACAGGAAGGTTCGCATGGAAGCGGCCATTTTGAAATTCTTTCGCTAAACGGAACTTTAAGCGCAACAGGAGTACACTTGCATATATGTATTGCTGATCATAATGGTAAGACTATTGGTGGACATTTATTAAACGGCAATCACATTTTCACGACTGCAGAAATTATAATTGGCGAATCGTCTCAACATATCTTTACAAGAAATATAGATCCCAATACAGGGTTTAATGAATTGGAAATTGGTAATCGATAGGGTTCATTGAAAATTTATGGAATGATCAGAAAAGCCAAATCTCAGGACCTCGATTTCTTCTTTGGTCTTTATATGCACCCGGATTCAAATCCCTGGTTGTTATACGAGCCAATGGAGAAACATGAATTTGAACCAATTTTTATTGATCTTCTCCATAAGAGCGCGTTGTTTGTTTATGAAGAAGATGGATTACCAATCGGTATGTTTAAATTAATCCGCCACACTTATCGCACTTCTCATGCAGCTTACCTTGGCGGCTTAGCAATAGATCCCGATCAGTCAGGCAAAGGAAAAGGACTTAAGATGATTCAGGAGATAATTGATTTTGCAAAACGACAGGGATTGCTTCGCATTGAATTGAGTGCAGCAACCATTAACGAAAGAGCGATTCATCTTTATGAAAAGGCCGGATTTATACGCGAGGGTATATTGAAAAACTACACTTACCTGGAGAAAGATAATAAGTATTTGGATGAGGTGATGATGGCTTACACGTTTCCTGTACAATAATCTAGTGACGCGACATCGTATCCTTAATCTTAATGGAATCGGGGTTGTTGACTTTTACAGTATCCTTGCCGGAACTTTGTGCTGGTTGTGGAGTGTCGCAAGCAGCATATACTAGTACAAGCATGAATAGGAAGAGTATAATTTTCATTGTTATTAGTTTTAAAGGATCTAATCTTTCTCTTCAATAATTCTGCCATGGCCCAGGACTATTGTTTTATCTATTCTATATAAAAAAAGCCCCGTCCGCCTTAGGCTGACGAGGCTTGCTGTATTTATAATTGAGTAAGACTTAACCTACGCGGCCATTCTCATATGAAGTCTGCGTCCAATTGCTTCGTCTACATTATCTGGTATTTCAGCTGATCCACTGTCAATGGCTCTATAATGTTTCAATTCTTCGTCGTAAGCGAATATGTGCACAGGGCTTCCGTTAAAGCTGACCCTATATCTTTTTTCGTCATTGAAAATATAAGAAGTCGCTTTTACTTCCAATGGCATTCCGTCAACCATCATTTCGATAAACTCTGTTTTTGGTTTCATTGCTTTTCTTTTTTGTTTATTAAATATATAGACTGTATATGCCAAGACCGTGCCTTTCCACAATATTTATTGTTGTCAGTTATTACATTAACAGTTTAGAAATGCATTGATTTTAAGTAGGTTGGAGCTAAAGAAAATTAAGTTTAAAGTGCGGCCTTAGGACATATTTGCCGGGTAATTCATTGCCCAGATTTTTGTTTAATGTGGTCAACAAAGAACAGACTTTATTCTATTGTAGATACAGCTTTTTTCAAAACTTTATCCAGGTTAATTCCTTTGCCTAATACTGGCTTGAATAAATCTCCTTCGCCTTGCACCCTTTTAAGCATATTATGAATCGTAAAATCTTTAATACTTAATCCGGGTTTTACTTCATCCCAATGCAATGGCGCCGATGCGGTAGCTCCTGGTTTCGGCCGGAGTGAGTATGGAGCTGCGATTGTTTGAATACTTCTATTTTGTAAATAATCGAGATATATTTTTCCTTTTCGTTTTGAAGGACTTCTTTCCAGACTTGTGAAGTCTGAAACTTCCCGATGTGCAATTGTTACGATTAGCTCTGCGAGTTGTTTGGATTGTTCGTAATCATATTTCGCACCTAGTGGAATGTAAATATGCAAGCCGGTTGACCCTGATGTTTTGCAATAAGAAGGGATATCCAATGAATCTAATACCTGCTTCACTACAATTGCTGCTTCAATCACTTGTTCAAATGGATTGTTATCAGGATCCAAATCAACGACGCACCAATCTGGACTATCCGGAGACTGAGTACGGCTATGCCAGGGATTCATTTCAATGCATCCAAGATTTGCCATATATAATAATGTCGCTTCATCGCTACAAACTAGAAAAGTTTTTTCGCCTTCGGTTGTTGTGTTTTCATAGTCATGCGTTTTAACCCATTTCTCAACTTTTCCTGCTATATTTTTTTGATAAAAGCTCGGTCCTGTGATTCCATTAGGATAGCGATTAAGAGATTGAGGACGATCTTTCATATAAGGAAGAATGTAAGGAGCCATTTGATAATAGTAATTGAGCACGTCTCTCTTTGTAATCTTCTCCTTTGGCCAATAAATCTTACTCAGGTTAGTGAACTTAAGTTCTCTACCATTGATTGACTTCGTCTGGGTTTCTTCCTTTGGATTTAATAGAGTTTTTCTTTCTTTTCCCTTTGGCGCAACAATTACTTTTTGCTTATGAAGCACTGTATCAGTTGACTTCTTAGTTGGTTTCTTTTTGCCTGGAGATGCTGCTGTTGCTTTCATTGGTTCTTTTTTTACTTCTTCAGGATCTTTATCAATTCTCAATCCTTCAAACGACGGGTGTCGCATGATTCCGTCGGCAGTGAGTTCAGTATAGCTCACTTCACAAACTAATTGAGGTTTAACCCAATTTACTTCTGCCTTTGGAGGCTTTGGGCGAAATCTTGAAGGCTTATTGATTTCAGGAACTTCATTGAATGGACATTTTTTCGTGATCAAAGGCTTTAGCTTCTTTAAGATTTCTTTCTGCAATTGATCAGTAAAGCCAGTGCCAACTTGTCCAATGAATCTCAACTCATCACCCTCATATACGCCAAGTATCAGTGCGCTAAATTGTTTTGCGCTTCCTTCATTCAGGGTAAAACCACAAATAATTGCCTCATGCCTTTCGGATGTTTTAATCTTCAACCAGGTTTTTGTTCTTATCTCTGGTGTATATGTGCTTTGAGCTTCTTTGGCAATGATTCCTTCAAGTCCCAGTTTGTCGGCGATGTCAAAAAATTCCTTGCCGCTTGCTTCAAAGTTTTCGCTCAATCTAATAATTCCTTCTTTGGGTATTAATTGTTTTAGAATTTCACGGCGTTCAATTAATGGAAGATCCATTAAGTTGTATCCTTCCAGCCAAAGGAGATCAAAAACATAATAAAACAATTCACCATCTGCCTCGCTTCGCCAATTTTGTAAATCGCCAAAATGAGAAACGCCTTTTTCATCAATTACTACAATTTCACCATCGAATAAAGCATTGAGATTCCATTCTTGCAATGCATTCAATATTGGATAGAATTTTTCATTGAAGGATTTATTATTTCTTGAACGCAACTCAACCTTTCCTTTATTCAGGTAAGCAAGTGTTCGATATCCGTCCCACTTTACTTCGTATAGCCAATTATTATCGTCTCCCGACGCTTCGGGCGCTTTATCAACCAATGTCGCGAGCATCGGCTTAAGATTTTTCGGCATTGCAGCTTTCGTTGCTGCCTTGTCTTTTAGAAGATCAGCATATGAATTATTGATTGACGCTGTTGTTCTCGTATTTAATTCAGCCTTTCTTCTTTTCGTAACGGTTTCTTTTTTGGTTGATGATGACTTTCGATTGCTAATCCACTCCGCAGCTTTCTTGTTTTTCGACATTTGCTCAATTGTTTTTTTTGAGACAACTGATTTATCCTTTTTCGTTATATCTTCTGTGGAGGCGTATTCATCTTTTTTCTTTATCAGCAACCAGGCATTATCGGCTCTGCCTTTTGCCTGCACCAAAGTAAACTCACCCTTGAGCTTTTTGCCCTTCATTATTATGCTCAGCTTGCCACTATAAAATCCTTTTAATAATGCTTTTTCTTGTTCTTCTATAGATCCATTTACTTCGGCAGATTGGTATGTTCCTTCATCCCAAATGATCACTGTACCAGCTCCATAATTTCCAGCCGGGATGATTCCTTCAAAATCTTTATAATCGAATGGGTGATCTTCAACCAGCATTGCCAATCGTTTATCGTCTGGATTCATTGACGGACCTTTTGGCACAGCCCAGCTCTTAAGCACGCCTTTCATCTCTAATCTGAAATCGTAATGCAGGTGAGAAGCATGATGCTTCTGCACTACGAAACTGAGTTGCTTCCCTTTGGTTTTCTTGATTTTGCCTTCTGGCTCCGGCGTCCCGGAGAAGGTCCTTTTTTCTTTGTATTTGGTAAGGCTCATGTTGGTTTTCGCCAAAATTCCGTGCCAACGGGAGCAGGTTGACCGAGGTTGATTAAGGTTGACAGGGATGCCTTGGTTTCCGAAACCCGTCAATGAAACTTTTTTGTCAACCTTAATCAACCTTTGTCAACCATCAAAGACAACCTTCAAAGAATTACCTTTAAAGAAAGAACCTATCATGAAATTAAAACCGCTGGGAAGTCAGGGACTCAAGGCATCGGAACTGGGACTGGGCTGTATGGGCATGAGTGAATTTTATGGTCCGCGGAATGATGAAGAGTCGACAAAAACTATACATCGGGCTATTGAACTTGGGATTAATTTTTTTGACACGGCTGATATGTATGGTCCTTATACCAATGAAGAGTTGGTTGGAAAAGCAATTAAACCATTCCGAAATAAGGTTTTGCTTGCGACAAAGTTTGGAATAGTTCGTTATGCTGATGATCCAACTAAACGTAGCGTAAATGGTAAACCTGAATATGTAATTAAATCCTGCGAAGGAAGTTTGAAAAGATTAGGAACAGACGTAATTGATCTTTATTATTTACATCGCAAGGATCCTGACACAGAAATTGAAGTAACTGTAGAAGCGATGGGAATGTTGGTTAAGCAAGGAAAGATAAGAGGAATTGGATTGAGCGAAGTAAATTCTACTACACTTCGACGTGCGCATAAAACTTATCCGATTACTGCACTTCAAACTGAATATTCATTGTGGAGCCGCGATCCGGAAGATGATTTGCTTGCAACCTGTAAGGAATTAGGAATTGCATTTGTTGCGTATAGTCCATTGGGCAGAGGTTTTCTTACTGGTCAAATAAAAAAGTATGAAGACCTGGCAGCTGATGATTGGCGTCGGTATGCACCAAGATTTACTGGCGACAATTTTGAAAAAAACCTCGACGTCCTCCGTAAGGTCGAATCACTTGCTGCTGAAAAGAATTGCACCAGTTCACGACTGGCTTTGGCTTGGGTATTGGCGCAGGGCGATCACATTTTTCCAATACCAGGTACCAAGCACGCAAAATACGTAGTGGAGAATATTGCTTCTTTAAACGTGCAACTGAGCAAAGAAGAACTCCGGCAGTTGAACGAAATTGCACCAAAAGGTATCGCTGCCGGTACGAGATATGGCGAGGCGATGATGGCGACCTTGAATCGGTAGGTTAACAGGTTGACAAGGTTGACAAGTTAACAAGGTAAGGCAATTGAGTTATCACGTCAGGTTTAAAATAGAGGTTTTCCCTGTCAACTTTGTCAACCTTATCAACTTGTCAACCTTATTCAATCAACCAATAAACCTTACCAAAATGCCCTTCTTCGACTTCCACCTCCATCCCACTCTCAAGACAATCTTCTCGGAAGGTCCGCAGAAATTGAGCCCCTGGGTGAAAATTGATATTCGTAAGATTCCAAACCTGCTTCGATGGTGTACAGAATTTCAATACATACTTCAGTCGCAGGCAAATCTTAGTCAGCTCATCTATAATGAATGCAATGTTGTATGCGTTGCGTTGTATGCTCCTGAGAGAGGAATGTTGGATAATGATCTTATTCTTGGGCAGGCTGACGGATCGTTAAGCGTTTACATGAATAAGGCCAGGATAAAAAAGATGATCAGTAGTCAGCTTCAACCCTATCGTGATGTATTGACAGATGATTTGAATACACTTACGAATGAAGGCATGTGGGGAATAACCGATCGTGAAATTGTTTTTCTTGACAAAGCAACAAAATATGATCCAACAAGCACAAATAAACTATTTGTCGTTTGTAGTGTTGAGGGTTGTCATTCGCTTTCATCTGCATTGAGAAAATTTGATGCGAATGAAATCATTGCTAATCTTGATGATCTCCGGAAAAAAGTTCCTTTGATCTCCATAAATCTTACGCATATTGAACAATCCAAATTGTGCAATCATGCATATGGAATGTTGTTCATCAATGATGATGTATTTAAACCCACCGGCAAACAAATTTCCGCAGATGGTTTTCGGATAGTGAAGCATTGTTATCAGAATAATGTTATGGTTGATGTGAAGCATATGAGTTTGGGATCGAGATCCCAGCTCTATGCAGTCAGACGTTCGGCGGAATTTGCAAACATCAATCAACCCGTGGTTTGCACCCATGCTGGATTTACGGGAATAAGTATTACCGAGATTCCAGATTATATTATTGATTATCGTCAGTTTCAGAAAGGTTATGTGCTATTGAAAAATGGCAAGCCCGTGAAATATGGAGATCATTTAAGACCATCGTTCAATGCTTCGAGCATCAATTTATATGATGAGGATATTATTGAGATTTTGAGGTCCGGAGGTATTATTGGATTATCGCTTGATAAAAGAATCTTAGGTTTTCAGGAATCGAAAGGAAATGCAAATCAGAGTGACTATCCATTTGAACCAGAATATATTTCCTTGCAGGAGCAAGCGTATTTCTTTAGCAAACAAGAAGTGGGAGACGCCTACAATCAGGGAAAATGTATCGAATGGACAGAGGTCGAAAGCGCCGGTCCGGTAAATCCGCTTGCCGCCGATTATCACTTACGACATTTCATGGCACATATCATTCACCTCATAGCAGTGGCCAGGAGTAACCAGTACGATGTAAATAAGGCCCTCACCCAAATTTGCATTGGTTCGGATTTCGATGGAGTTATTAACCCTGTATGGTGTTGCGATACAGTGGATGAGCTCACTTATTTTAAGGACGCTTTTGAAAAGCATTTCCCCGACTTCGCGAGGGAATGCGCCAACGAAAATGGCATTCAATTGCCGGCCGGCTTTGATACCAAGCGGTTTTCCAACCAGTTATTTTTTGAAAACGGCAAGAATTTCGTGCTCGACAGGGTGGGTAAATTAAACCCTTAAGGACTTGGAATAAATTTTAATGGACTTATTAAATAATTATCTTAGTCGTTCACATAAGCCGAAGAAGAGATATGTTGAGATCAGTAATAACTGGAACCGGGTCATTTATTCCGCCTGAGATTAGGCTCAATAGCGATTTTGAGCTTCATAATTTTTACACCGAAGAAACCCAGCGTATAGAAACGCCGACACCTGAAGTTGTAGAGAAATTCAGACAAATAACTGGTATTGAAGCCAGGCGATATGCGGCTTCGCATATGAATACATCCGATATCGCGCTTATTTCAGCTAAACTTGCGGTTGAAGAAAGTGGTATCGATCCTGAAACTATCGATCAGATAATTCTCGCCCATAATTTCGGAAACGTAATTAATAAAACAATTCAAACGGACGCTGTGCCTTCTTTGGCAAGCAGAGTAAAACATGGATTAGGCATTCGCAACCCCAATTGCGTTGCCTATGATGTGCTTTTCGGTTGTCCGGGATGGTTACAGGGTGTGATACAGGCCGATGCATTTTTCAAAGCCGGTATTGCAAAAAAATGCCTGATCATTGGTGCAGAAACTCTGTCTCGTGTGATAGATCAGCACGACCGCGATAGCCTTATCTTTTCCGATGGTTCGGGCGCTTGCGTATTGGAGTATAAAGAAACTGCGGGTGAAAGAGGAATCATGGCAAGTGCAGTACAAAGTCACACGGTTGATGAAACTTACTATATCCACATGGGTAAGTCTTATTTTCCAGGAAGCGACCCTGCTGTAAGATATATTAAGATGAAAGGGCGTAAAGTTTACGAGTATGCGGTAAAGCATGTTCCTGCGGCGATGAAACTCTGTCTCGAAAAAGCAGGTGTTGGTATCGAAGAAATAAAAAAGATCTTCATTCACCAGGCCAATGAAAAAATGGATGATGCAATCATTCGCGGCCTGTACAAACTATACGGTATTAAAGAAGCCCCAAAAGATATCATGCCGATGAGCATTCATTGGTTGGGCAACAGTTCTGTTGCCACGATTCCTACCTTATACGACCACGTTAGGAAGGGGCATTACGAGGAACATGAACTTCAGGAAGGAGACATTGTTTTATTTGCTTCCGTTGGTGCAGGGATGAATATTAACGCTGTTTGTTATCGTTATTAGATTCCCCATTTATTATTGATAGTGCACCCATGCCAAGAGATTGGCCGCCTACGGCGGCCTTTTTACCGCGGAGACGCTGAGGCGCAGAGGCGCGGGGAAAAGAAAACACAATAGGAACGCTTCGGAGGCTATTTGCTAACTTGAGGGTCAATTACTTGATTTTAATAGTTACTCCACAAGTTGCTGACTTAAAATCGCGTCGAAGGTCATTTAAGAAAGTGTGACAATTTTTCTTTGTAACTTTTCAATCCTCCTTTCCTCCCGAAGATTCGGGACAACCAATTAACTAATCACTAATCAACGAAACTATGGATCAGCAAATCATTAACCTGTATGATGAATACACGCACAAACCTCTCAAACGAGATGATTTTTTAAAAAAACTTGCATTGCTCACTGGTGGTACGGCAGCGGCAATGGCAATTTTGCCAAAGCTTGAAGGAAATTATGCAGTGATACAGACCGATCCGATACAGCAGGATCTGTTTACTGAAAGAATAACTTATCCAACTGATGGCGGGGAAATGAAGGGATATATCGCCAGGCCAAAAGAGAATAAGAAATATGCTGCTGTTGTAATCATTCATGAAAACAGAGGGTTGAATGCACATATTGAAGATGTTGCAAGACGCGCCGCGAATGCCGGATATCTTGCACTTGCGCCCGATGCGCTGTCATTGTTAGGAGGAACACCTGCAAATGAAGATGATGCAAGAAATATGTTTGCTAAACTTGACAATAATCAGAATACAACAAACTTTGCGAAAGCATTTCCTTATCTGAAAGGAAGAGCCGATTGCAATGGAAAATTTGGTTGCGTTGGATTCTGTTGGGGAGGAGCGATGGCGAATCAATTAGCTGTGCATGCACCGGAGTTAAAAGCAGCAGTTGCCTTTTATGGAAGACAACCCGATGCGGTTGATGTTCCAAAGATCAAAGCAGCATTGCAATTGCATTATGCTTCATTGGATGAAAGAATCAATGCCGGCATTCCCGCATTTGAAACTGCATTGAAAGAAAACAAAATTCCTTACGAATTATATATGTACGAAGGAGTGAACCACGCATTTCATAACGATACATCTGCTGCACGCTATAACGAAGCAGCGGCTAAGTTGGCGTGGCAAAGGACGCTGGATTTCTTTAAGAAATACCTCTCGTGAATTTGGGTTGACAGGTTAACAAGTTAACAGGTTGACAGGGTAGCACAATTGTATTTCCTTGTCAACCTGTAAACTTGTTAACCTATCAACCTAATGTTTCGAGGTATCCGGCAATTTATCAGGCATTCGCTGGTAAGAAGCAGTGTCCTTTGAAGTAGAATCGTAAGTATTCTCGGGAATTTTTGTCTTATCGGTATCGCTACCTTCGCCGGCTTGTGTGCAAGCCATCAGTGCAGAGAAAAAACTGATTGCAATTAATAACTTTTTCATACAGGAACTATCAGGTTTTATTTGTTTTTGGTTGCTTTTCAATTTTCCTCGTCCATTTTGATAATTCCGTCATATCCTGCATAAGTATCAATACGCCATTATCAAATTTGTATCTCGTAGTTCGATGTAGGCTTTCGATAAATTCTTTCTCATTATAACCAACACAAGCCATTTTCGTTAGTGCTATGTTTTCATTGAATCGGAAGCTTGTATCTGTTGCGACAAATGATCCACTCATTCTATTACATCCGGTATTGCCCGTAAATGTTTGCTTCTTCAGGTTTATCACGAGTGTGGGAATTCTTCCAGTAGCGGTATCGGAAGGAAGTACGGGCTGTAGAAACCATTCCCCGTTGAGGGTAAGCGAATCTGGAATAGGAACCGGAACTGGTCTTGCTTGAATGTCTTTGGTTATCGGTGTTGAATCAGCATGCGTCATCTCCTTATTTTTCGCGAGACCATTGCATGATAGGACCAGGTAAACCATCATCAAGTAGATAATACTCTCCATAACCCATGCCGTTTTCATAGAAGGGCAAAAAAACTATGCCAATGAAGAGTAATAGGCAATAAGCAATAGGCAATTGGCAATAGATCAAGAATTTTAAATTCAAGATAGTTTGCCAATTGCCTATTGTCTATTGCTAATTAAGGCTTCGTGCCTTGCTTAGGTTCCAACAACTTAAAGAACTGATCCAACTGTGGAAGGATCACGATTCTGGTTCTTCTATTGGCGGCTCTTCCTTCTGCGTTATCGTTTGAAACGACGGGTTTGTATTCACCACGACCAGATGCTGCGATTTTCGCTGGGTCGAGGCCGTATTGTTTTTGCAAAATTCTAACAACAGCCGTTGCTCTTTTCACGCTGAGATCCCAGTTGTCCAGCAACACGCCATTGCTATAAGGCACGTTGTCGGTATGTCCTTCTACCATGTATTCCATATCAGGCTGTGCTTTTAAGACTTGCGCCACCTTACCCAGCACTTCCTTTGCCTTTGGAGTTACATTGTATTTTCCGCTTGTGAAAAGAAGTTTATCAGAGATATCGATATAAACTACTCCTTTATCAACTTTTATATTGATGTCTTTATCATCCAGGTTACCAATCGCTCCTTTAAGATTCATCACCAATGCAAGATTCAATGAATCCTTTCTTGCCATTGATGCCTGGAGATCCTGAATGTAAATGTCCTTTGCTCCAATATTCTCCAGTGACTTCCGAATGCTTTCGGCCTGTGACGCAGAAACAACAGACAGGTCTTCCAATTGCTTTAATACAGTTGTATTATGCGCCTTGAGTAATTCAATCTGCTTATTCAGATCATCGATTTTTCCATTCAGCGAAGTCTTATCATTTTCCAGAGCAGACTTTTGCGCATTTAATTCAGCTGTCTTGTCATTACAGTTCTTGAGGTCGCTTTGCAATTGCACATATCTTCCATTCAACTCAGTGTACCGGGCTTGCTCAGCTTTGAATTTTTTGGAACTAACACAGGATGCCATCAAGAGCATCATCAATGCTGCTCCAGCAATTAATCTGATTTTCATAAACATTTTTTTTAAGTCCTTGGGATTTTAGATATAGACGTTGATTAGCCTCTACGAAAGTAGAGGGAAACATTGGACTAATTACAAGTTCTATGCCCGAAGGCGCCCGAAGATAGGCTCACGGTCGCAATTAGTTTGTTGACAGCTTGTTAAACAGGTGAGAAGAATGAAATTATTTGTCCAATTTCAAAAGGTGTTTCAATCCTAGCTCTGGATGTTTACCGTCGATGGGGGCAAAAAAGGACAGGATTTTATTGAAATCTGCAAATTCATCATTGGTGGGATAGATCAATTCAGAAAATCGAATGGCCTTATTTCCAAAATCAATTCCAACTAAGAGTAACGGTACATCAGCCTGTTTGGCAATCTGGTAAAAACCGGTTTTAAGTTTGTCCACTTTTTTCCTGGTCCCTTCTGGTGCAAGTGCGATAGTAAATGAATCGTTCTTATTAAACATTTCAACTACTTGTCCAACTACTCCATTTGGAGCGGAACGATCAACAGGCACAGCGCCTAAACTTTTAAACAACCAACCTAAACCATTTTGGAAAAGTTCTTTCTTACCGAGAAATTTTACGTGTTCAATTTTTAAGACTGCTCTTGCGGCCAGACCAATCCAAACATCACTCGAACTGGTATGCGGAGCAGCCGCGATAACCAATTTGTTTTGGTGGTAGGGGTATTCGCCAATGAATTTCCAACCAGATAGTTTCCAGTATAATCTCCAGAACCATCGAAGCATTCAACAAGTTAAGGATTCCATTTAGTCGCTGATTATAATAGTACACTTCAATATATTCTCCGTGTTCTCCGTGGCCTCCGTGGCCTCCGTGGCCATAATTTTTTCTGCCACGGAGGACACGGAGAACACGGAAAGATTTTTGGATATGAAGTTGTGAGACCCTAAATTATTTTTTCATCAATACCGCAACTCTCCTCGCATTTTCATCATAAGAATGCCTTTCTTCATAGGCAACTACTGATTCTTCTAACACTTTCTTCAATGTCATCAACACCTTTCTTTTTTTAATATTGATCACCTGTCCTTCGATTCTTTCTTTATATACAAGTGTTCCGTCATTGTTGAAGAAATAAATGATTGAGTTCTCCGGGGTGCTTTTGTTAGACTCAATTTGCCAGAATCCTTTTTCCGAAACCCATTTAGGAGTTACGGGCGTGTATACCTGGTCTTGATCTTGTGAAAACGCGGCGATTGAAATTCCTGAAAAGAATAGCACAAGAAATGCTGAACTAATTATCTTTTTCATAAACGGGTTTTTATTAATTAATGAAATAAGAATCTTTTGCGCTCTAAAAGTATAGATCACAAAAGGCCTGTTTTTAATTAGTCGCTGAAACCTTCGAGTTGGAAAACAGAATACCCGAAAGAGGTTATAGAGACGGATTCATCAATTTTATGTTATTCATCGACCAAACCCGCGGTTTTGTCTACTATTCACATCCCGAGCCCGCTCCCAGCGTAGGTTTTATTAACTTTATAAGAGAACCTCCTTCGATGCTTCGAATCGTCCAAAACAGGCTGTTTCAACATATTGCCTTCTGGGTTTTCTGCTTGTTAATGTATACGGTCAACTATGCGAGCAATAAAAATTACAAGCAGGAAATCATAATTACGCTGGTGTTTTTGCCGGGTCATATGTTTTTTGTTTATACGCAACTCTATTTGTTAGTTCCAAGATTTCTTCAACAAAAAAAGCTGTACACCTATATTCTGCTGACGTTGTTATTTACGACTATCGTAGCTTTTTCCAGTCGCATTATTTGGAATGAATTTGTCACCTGGTATAAAAATGTTCCTCCTGAGCCATATTTTAATATTGACCTCTTAAGATCGTTCTTCGCAATCTGGATGCTCGGCGGAATCGCTGTTTCAATTAAGCTGTTGAAAGAATGGTACCGCGAAAAAGAAAAATCCTGGAGGGCGCAGAATGAAAAAATCAAAATGGAGCTTGAGCTTTTGAAGTCACAGGTTCATCCGCATTTCCTATTTAATACGTTGAATAATCTTTATTCGCTTACACTATCGGGTTCCAGAAAGGCACAAATTGCTGTGGTACATTTATCCGATCTTTTACGATATATGCTATATGAATGCAAGGATGATGAGGTCGAACTTGAAAAAGAAATTGCAATACTGAGGAAGTATGCTGAGCTTGAAAAACTAAGGTATGGCGACAGAATTGAAATTGCATTCAGTTGTTCGGGCGAAACCAAGGGATTGATGATTGCTCCGCTATTACTCTTGCCCTTCGTTGAAAACAGTTTTAAATATGGTACGAGCGAACAATTGGATCGAAGCTGGATCAATTTAAATATACATGTGCAGGAAAATACTATGGTGTTTCATTTATCCAATAGCCGGAATGAAAGCATGGAAAAAAGAAATCCTGGTGGCATCGGACTGAATAATGTGAAGAAACGTCTCGATCTAATTTATGAAAACAGGTATGAATTATTGATCAATGACGAGGACCCGGAATTATTTGTGGTAAAACTGAAGGTTGTCTTAAAAAGGTTAACGATCCCAGTTGAACAATTGAAAACTATTACCGAACCTGCATATAACTTATGAAAATTCGATGTTTGATAGTGGATGATGAGCCGCTGGCGATTAATGTGCTGGTAAATCATATCGGTGTCATACCAGGATTAGAAATTGTCGGAACATGTAATAATGCTTTTGAAGCAATGGAAATATTGAAAAGCAAGCAGATTGACCTGATGTTTCTTGATGTTCGTATGCCGAAATTGATGGGACATGAATTTTATCGCACGCTTCGTAATCCGCCAAAAGTAATCTTCACAACAGCTCATAAGGAATTTGCAATTGATGCCTTTGATTTGGATGCCGTCGATTATCTATTGAAACCTATTACGATTGAAAGATTGATTAAAGCTGTGAATAAGATAAGTGTTGCGCCAATACCAGTTACGACGGAAGAAAATCATCTTCTGGAAACAGAAGGCTTCGTTTATTTCAGGGCAGAAAGGAAGATGATTAAGGTCAATTATAACGATATTCTCTATATCGAAAGCATGAAGGATTATATACGGGTTGTAAGAGAAAATGACAAACCAATGCTTGTCAAACAATCCATTACCTCTGTTGAAGACAGCTTGCCCAGCCATTTATTTATGCGCATCCATCGGTCTTTTATTGTTTCGCTTCAAAAAATTACGGCTTTTACCAACCACGATGTTGAGATCGGTGGGAAAGAAATTCCTATCGGGAGAATATACATGCATCAGTTAGAGAAGCTGACTGCGAACAAATGATTATGCCAATCAAATAATCCATTATATCACCAACACAGACTTGCGTATATTTATCGCAAAACCTCACTCATGCGATATTGTTTTTTATTGGTTATTTCTTTGATTTCAACGCTTTCTTATTCTCAAAACCTGAGGTCTGGTGGTAAGCTCAAACATGAGCAAGCTATCCAGGATATCAGGCATTATACAATTGCCTATGATGTTGATCCGGTACAACAATCAATCAGTGGCACAGTTGATATTGACCTGATTTTATCAGAACCTTCCGAAGTATTACTATTTGATTTCTGGAAAGGAAGCCTGGAATTGAAAAAAGTTGTGGTGAATGGAAAGCAGATGCAGTTTACACATGAAAATGATCTGATAACCATTAAAGGCAATCCGCCTTTTTCAGGAAAGATCAAAGCTTCGTTTACGATTAGTGGCAAACCTGCCATTGCTACTCGTCCACCATGGACTGGAGGTTTTCAATGGTCGAAAGATTCTACGGGAAATCCATGGATTGCGATTACCTGCCAGGGCGAAGGAGCGAAAATTTATTTCCCTTGCAAGGATCATCCAAGTGATGAACCAAACGAAGGCGCAGATATGATCATCACTGTTCCAAAAGGTTTGGTAGCTGCAGGACCAGGGTTATTAATAAAGACAACAACGAAGAAAGATAAAACGACTTATCACTGGAAAACGAATTACACCATCAGCAATTATTGTCTTGTTTTTAATGTTGGCAAGTACAAAGTTGTGACCAGGGAATACACCACCATCGATGGAAACAAAGTGCCAATGGTATTTTATGTCTTGGAAGAACATGCAGATAAAGCCGCGCATCATTTGGAAGTATTCGAAAGAACGACTCATGTACTAGAAAAATACTTTGGCGAGTATCCATTTGCAAAAGAAAAGATTGGCCTTTGCGAAACGCCGCATTTAGGAATGGAACATCAGACTTTGATTGCGTATGGTAACAAGTTTCAATACACCAAAGTAGGCGGCGAAGATTTTGATTGGCTGCTCACGCATGAATTTGGTCACGAATGGTGGGCAAATAAAGTAACCAATGACGATTGGGCGCATATGTGGATACAAGAAGGCATTTGTAGTTTTGGGGATGCATTGTATACTCGCGAGCTTGCTGGTGAAGATGCATACTTAAGAAGAATGGCTCAAACTTCGAGAAATATCAATCATTCGATACCCGTTGTGCGCGGCGAAGTGGCCGTTGATTCAGACAGCGCATATGCAGCACCGATCTATGGCAAAGGTGCATTCTTCATGCATACGCTTCGATATATTTTGGGAGATGATATTTTCTTTCCAACACTTAAGAAGTTAGCAACAGATCCGAAATACACGTACGATCATATGGTCAATACGCGTGATGTTCAAAAACTATTTAGTGATGCATCAGGCAAAGATCTAAAACCTTTGTTTGATTTTTATTTGTACACGACGCAAAAATTAGAAGTGCGCGTGAGACAAAGCAATGAAGAACGGTATACTGTGCAATTATTGAATTATGATCAACCATTGCCAATAGATATTCAAACTGATTCGGGCATTCAAAGAACAATGATTGATAAAAAAGGAGTTCAGATAAATTCGAAGTCAATGGTGATAGTTGATCCGAAAGTGTATTATATGAAGAAGGTTATTTATGAATAGGTTGGAGGTCCGCCTCAGGCGGATCGACAATCTTGCACTAATTGGGCTGCCTATATTCTGCGTACTCATGGCCGCCTACGGCGGCCGTTTCACCGCAGAGACCCCGCCGGTGGCGGGGCGGAGGCGCAGGGAAGAAATATAGGAGATACGTAACTATTCAACGTTTCCTAAATATTCAACTATTGAAACTTATTGTTTTCATATCACTGATTCTATTGCCAGTTATTACAAGCGCCCAGGTTCGAATTCACGCCCATAACGACTACGAAAAACCTGAACCTTTATTTAACGCGCTTCGTAATAAAGTTTTTTCTATAGAAGCAGATATTTTTTTGATCAATGATAAGTTCTTTGTTGCGCATACTATTAATGAGATCGATTCGCAGAAAACACTCGAAAGTCTTTATTTAAGACCCATTACAATACTCTTCGATAAAAACGATGGCAAAGTTTCAGAGGATAAGAACTATACTTTTTCATTGGTAATTGATATTAAGAATCGAGGTACGGAATCTCTAAAGAAATTGAGTTACGAACTTCAATCATTTCCAAAATATTTTGACCGAACTGTTAATCCCAGGGCTGTTCAGATAATTATTAGTGGAGACAGAGGACCAATTGACAGCTGGAAAAACTATCCTTCATTTATTTATTTTGATGGGAGACCCTATGAAAAATATGATTCAGTTACTCTTGCCAAAGTCGCGATGGTGAGTGATAACTATGCTAAGTACGCAACATCTTTTCCTCCGGCCCCAGATAGAATTACATCAATCGCGAATCAGGTTCATCTTTGGAAAAAACCTTTTAGGTTATGGGGAACGCCGGATAATGAAGAGGCATGGAGATTATTGAAAGATGCGGGAATTGATATAATTAATACAGACAAGGTTGAGCAATGCCGCAAATTCTTTGAAAAGAATTGAGATTTAGGTTCTCTGAGCTCCTTACTCGATCTGGCATTATTTTTTTGAGGTATTATCCCCCAATTTTTTGGCAAAGTTCATGCACAATCCCTATCAGCTTGAACTAGGTTTGCACTCCCGATGGTACAACTATTGCAGTAAACCTTAAAACCTAATTATGAAATATTCTCCGCTTATCGTTGGAGTTGTATGCGCTTTTCTGCTTATAACAACTCCATCATGCAATAACAAGAATGTAGACGCCGAGATCCAATCGTCCTTCAGCACAAAAGCTCAGTCGGATCCAGCACTTGCAGGTGTAAATGCGTCAGTAACTGATGGTACCGTTACACTAACAGGTTCATGCGCTGATCAAAACTGCAAAGACAATGCAGAAAAAGCAGTAAAAGATATCAAAGGCGTAAAAAAAGTAGTGAATAATATCACTGTTACGCCGGTCGTAGTTCAGGCAGACGATCCACTTAAAGCATCAGTCAACTCGGCAATAACAAAATATGAAGGCGTTCAGGCTGAAGTAAAGGACGGCATAATAACGTTGAGAGGAACTATACCGGACAAAGACAAACTTCAACAGTTGATGATGGATCTAAATGCATTGAAACCAAAAAAGATCGACAACCAGTTAGTCATTAAAATAAAATAATTATGGCACAAGAAACTGCATCATTGCGTGGTAAATACCAGCAATTAATCGATACCGCTACAAGAGCTGGCGCAAGCAATTTGCAAGTGCGTCAACAAGGCGATGTTTTATATATCGATGGCACTGTAGCAACAGAAGATGAAAAGAAACAAATCTGGGATGTATATAATAAAATTGATCCCGAATACAGAGCAGGAGACCTTGTTTTAAACATTACTGCTTTAGCCGCTGGTACGGCGCCGGCACCAGCCGAACAGGAATACACTGTTGTACCAGGAGACAGCCTCAGTAAGATTGGAAAGAAATATGGAATTGCGTGGAAGGAAATATTTGAGGCCAATAAAGACAAGATCAAAGATCCGGATCTTATACAACCAGGATGGAAACTTAAGATTCCGGCGAAAAAATGATAGCAACCCTGTAGTACAGAGGACTGGGATTTTCGATTCAACAGAACAACAAGGAACAAGGAACTTCCAACTTCAATCGGACGAGTTTTCTATTTATTAAGAAATAAAAGACCCATCTGATGGAAGTTGGAAGTTCCTTGTTCCTTGTTGTTCTGTTGAATGGGTGCGCCCAACCTTTGAATTAAAATTTCTCTTTTGACAAGTACGAAGACCAAAATAAAAATTTTGCTCCTCACAAGCCGAATTTGAAATTTGCCCAATCTAATTGCTTGTCATGTATCACTACAATGTCTTTCCTGCGCGGGAACATTCTACCGTGCAGGCTGAAATGGAAGCTTGGGTAAAGAAGATGGCGGATCACATGTTACCAAATCATATTCATTGGTGCAATGGATCCCAGGAAGAATATGATCAGATTTGTCAATTGCTGGTAGACAAAGGAACTTTCATTCCCCTCAATCCTGAAAAACGTCCAAACAGTTTTGCCTGCTTTAGCGATCCGAGCGATGTGGCTCGCGTTGAAGACAAAACTTTTATCTGCAGTCGCAGACGTGAAGATGCTGGTCCAACCAATAACTGGATGGATCCGCAGCATATGAAAGATATCCTGGAAGATCTCACAAATGGTGCAATGCGAGGAAGGACCATGTACGTTATTCCCTATTGCATGGGTCCTGTTGGTTCTAATCTTTCAAGATATGGCGTACAAATCACCGATTCAGAATATGTAGTGGTGAATATGAAGATCATGACGAGAATGGGCGATCAGGTTCTCAAACATCTTTACAAGAAAGGATATGTTCGATGCGTGCACACACTCGGCGCTCCATTGTCAAAAGGACAGGATGATACAACCTGGCCATGTAATCCTCACACAAAATATATTTCTCATTTTCCTGAAGAGCGATTGATCATTTCCTATGGAAGTGGTTACGGTGGAAATGCATTGTTAGGTAAGAAATGTTTTGCCTTACGTGTTGCATCCGTAATGGCTCGTGAAGAGAATTGGTTGGCGGAACATATGTTGATTCTTGGTGTTGAATCTCCTGATAAAGAGAAAACTTATGTAGCTGCTGCATTTCCGAGTGCATGCGGTAAAACAAACTTTGCAATGATGGTGCCTCCAAAGGGATTGGAAGATTGGAAAGTCACCACAGTTGGAGATGATATCGCGTGGATTCATAAGATTCACGGAAAACTTTATGCAATTAATCCGGAAGCAGGATATTTTGGCGTTGCTCCTGGAACTAATGCGAAAACGAATCCCAACGCAATGGAAACGATTCGTGCAAATACCATATTCACGAATGTTGCTATTACTGCAGATAAAGATGTGTGGTGGGAAGGGATGACTAAAGAAATACCTGATGGATTGACTGATTGGCATGGTAAACCTTATGATAAAAACAGTGGGAGACCAGCGGCTCATCCCAATGCAAGATTTACGGCGCCATCAAATCAAAACCCCGCTATCGATAGTGATTTTGAAAATCCCGATGGTGTGCCTATCGCAGCATTTATTTTCGGTGGAAGAAGAAGCACAGCGGTTCCCTTAGTTTACCAATCTTTCAGTTGGACTTTCGGGGTTTATCTCGCAGCAACAATGGGAAGTGAAATGACTGCTGCGGCTTTTGGTGAAATTGGAAAAGTGCGTCGTGATCCATTTGCAATGTTGCCTTTCCTTGGTTATCATATGGGTGATTACTTCAATCATTGGTTGCAATTCGGTCGTGATCTACCCAATGCTCCAAGAATTTTCGGTGTCAACTGGTTTCGCAAAAATGAAAGAGGCGAATTCGTATGGCCAGGCTTTGGACAAAACCTTCGCGTATTAAAATGGATCGTTCAACGTGTTAAAGGAAAAGCTGCTGCAGTAGAATGTCCAATTGGCTGGCGACCACGCCATCGTGATATGGATTGGCGCGGACTAGAGGATTTTTCAAAAGATACTTTCAATGATATGATGATGGTTGATCGTGAACTTTGGAAACAGGAACTATTCTCGCATGAAGAACTGTTTTATAAATTGTACGATCGACTTCCAAAAGAAATCATATTGACCAGAGAGTTGTTGTTGTCATCTCTTTGGCGCTCACCGGCCCAATGGGGTCTCGAACCTGAGCGCTAGGTTCCGAACCCTAAAGCGGCGTCTCCGAAAAAAATGAGAAAACTTACAGGGTTCGGAACCTTATGCGGCGTCTCCGATTTAAGGTTCCGAACCCTGCTAGTTCTCCGATTACTTTGCGAGATGCCTCTTTAGGGTTCGGAACCTCGCGCGACTCGAATTTCTTCGACAAACCCACTCCCGACTTTTTCGTACCTTACCCGCTTCTAATAACGATCATGAACATGAGGCTTGCTGATGTATTTTTAAGACGAGTTGGACTCCTGACTATTGACTCCCGACTCCTGACTATAACTCTCATTGTCTCAATCGTTTTCACCATCCCAGCTTGCTTCAGTACTGATGATTCATCTGTTGCATTACCCGATAAAGTCAGCTACAATTTTAATATACGCCCCATCTTTTCCGATAAGTGTTTCAAATGCCATGGTCCTGACGGTGCACAACGTCAAGCCGGCTTAAGATTGGATATTGCTGATAGTGCATTCAGACCTTTGAGAGAAACACCTGGCGGCTTCGCATTGGTTGCAGGAAAGCCTGAACTGTCTGAAGTATATAAAAGAGTTTCATCGAAGGATACGTCTTTTCAAATGCCGCCGGTTGATTCACATCTTGGAATGTTGAGCGATTATGAAGTGAGATTGGTGCGTAAATGGATTCAACAAGGCGCGAAATATGAATCGCATTGGGCTTTCAATGCTCCACAAAAACATCCTGTTCCTGAATTGAAAGATTCAAAGCTTGTAAAGAATGAGATTGACAATTTCATTTTTCATAAGCTTGAACAAATGGGACTAAAGCCAAATGAAGAAGCCGATAAGGAAAGATTATTAAAACGAATTGCATTAGATCTTACTGGTTTGCCACCGAGCGAAGCGCAAATGGATAAATTCCTGGCTGATAATTCGCCGCAAGCGTACGAAAAGATGGTTGATGAATTATTAGCGTTGCCTCAATACGGAGAAAAGATGGCAGTGCATTGGTTGGACGTTGCGCGATACTCTGATAGTTACGGATACCAGGATGATAATATAAGAACTCAATGGCCCTGGCGTGATTGGGTGATTCATGCATTCAATGAGAATCTTTCTTATGATAAGTTTATTACCTGGCAATTGGCAGGTGATATGTTGCCCGATGCCACAAAGGAACAGATACTGGCAACAGGATTCTTGCGCAATCATAAATACACTGAAGAAGGTGGAATTATTGAAGAAGAATATCGCATTGAATATTTATTAGACAAAACAAAAACATATGGTAAGGGCATTCTTGGTGTTACGATAGAATGTGCACAATGCCACGATCATAAATACGATCCATTCCCTCAGAAACAGTATTATGAAATGCTTGCCTTCTTCAACAACTCAAAAGAATTGGGATTTGAAGGAGATGTTAGTGTTTCAAAGCCAGCAAAAAATCCGCTTATAACAATTTCAGCTGAGGATATTAAGAATACGCTTTCATTCATCAATCAAAAAGATACTGGAAAATTAACAGTGTCTGTAATGGGAGAATACAAGGATACTTCCAGGAAAACATATATCCTTCGCCGGGGTCAATATGATCAACCGACTACTGAAGTAAGAGCCACTGCATTGAATGCTGTTCTCAAGTTTGATACTACGAAATACTCTCGCGATAGAATCGGATTAGCAAAATGGACTTTGGATAAAAATAATCCGCTTACAGCACGTGTTTTCGTAAATCAGATTTGGCAGGAACTCTTTGGTCGCGGCCTCGTTAAAACTACAGGCGACTTTGGTATGCAAGGCGAACTTCCTTCCCATCCTGAATTGCTCGATTGGCTTGCAGTTGATTTCATGGAGAATGGATGGAATATAAAAAGGTTGGTAAAGCAGATTGTATTGTCTGGCGCTTATCGGCAATCAGCGAAAGTAACCGAAGAGAAATTAAAGAAGGATCCCGATAACATGTATTTATCTCGCGGACCAAGACAAAGATTGTCTGCCGAGTTTGTTCGCGATATGGTTCTTTCTTCAAGTGGATTATTAGTAAAAAAGATTGGTGGACCAAGTGTGAAACCTTATCAACCAAAAGGGTTGTGGGAAGCAGCGACCTCTGGAAGAGGTGTGTTAGCAACCTATGTGCAAGATCATGGAGAAGATCTTTACAGAAGAGGGATGTACACATTTATCAAACTCACTGTTCCTCCTCCATCAATGATAATGTTTGATGCAAGCAATCGGGATCAATGCGAAGTGAAGCGATTAAAAACCAATACACCATTACAGGCATTGATTATGATGAATGATCCGTTGGTATTGGAAGCATCCCGTGTATTGGCACAAAATCTAACAAAAGAAAATATCAAAGGCGAACAGGCAATTGACAAAGCATTCAGAAGAATCATTGCAAGAAAAGCAACAGATAAAGAGAAACAAGTTCTCGATAAATATTATGAAGAGCAGGTTTCATTGTTCAATCAAAAAACATTAGATGCCGAGAAGACCCTTAAGGTTGGTGAATTTGAACAAATGGAAAATGCAAATAAGAACGAACTGGCAGCATTGATGAAAACGATCAATGCGATTTATAATTTGGAGGAAGCGATTGTGAAATAAGGTTCGGAACCCAAGGTTCCGAACCCTAAAAGATGTTGATTAATTTGTAAGGTTCATTTGCAGGGTTCGGAACCTTAAAAACTCGTTGTATGAACAAAGAATTATTGGAACGCGGCCTAAACATTAACCGTCGCAAATTTCTTTCCCGATTGAGTTTGGGTATTGGAGGAGTTGCATTGGGCTCATTGCTCATTCCCGATCTCTTTGGCAAAAGCGAAGAAGAAGCATTGCTAACAGGCTTGCCGCATTTTGCACCAAAGGCAAAAAGAATTATCTATTTATTTCAAAATGGTGCACCATCACAATTAGATCTATTCGATTATAAGCCGAAGCTTCAGGAAATGTTTGGAGCCGACTTGCCGGCCTCAGTGCGAATGGGACAGCGTTTAACTGGAATGACGGCCAAGCAAGAAAAATTTCCATTAGCAGGAACGAAATTCAAATTTGATCAATACGGTGAATCAAGAGCATGGATAAGTGAATTGCTTCCACATACTGCTTCCATTGTAGATGAGCTATGTTTTGTGAAGACTATGTACACTGAAGCAATTAATCACGATCCTGCATTGACATTTTTCCAAACAGGCGCACAGGTTGGGAATCGTCCAAGCATGGGTGCATGGCTGAGTTATGGATTGGGAAGTGAAAACAAAAACCTTCCTGCATTCTGCGTGTTGTTGTCAAGAGGAAAAGGAAATGGCCAGGGCGTATATTCAAAACTGTGGACAAATGGATTTCTTGATTCAGTACACCAGGGTGTTCAATTCAGCAGCGGAGAAAATCCAGTTCTTTATTTGAATAATCCAGATGCAATTGATGGAGCAGACAGAAGAAGAATGTTGGACAAGCTTGCAGAGTTAAATCAACAATCATACGAACAGTTTGGAGATCCTGAGATCAGCACAAAGATTCAACAATATGAAATGGCTTACCGGATGCAGACAGCAGTTCCTGATATAACTGATGTAAGCAAAGAACCTGAATCCATTATTAAATTATACGGACCAGATTGTCTCGTGCCCGGAACATTTGCTGCGAACTGTTTATTAGCAAGAAAACTTTCTGAGAATGGAGTTCGCTTTGTTCAACTATATCATCAGGGTTGGGATGCACATGATAATCTTCCCGGACAAATCGTTGGACAATGTAAGGATGCAGATCAGGCATCAGCAGGTTTGATACTCGATCTCAAACAAAGAGGATTGCTTGATGAAACATTAGTGATCTGGGGTGGTGAATTCGGAAGAACAAACTATTGCCAGGGCAAATTGGAGAAGAATAATTATGGAAGAGACCATCATCCACGTTGCTTCACAATATGGATGGCTGGCGGCGGAGTAAAGCCCGGTACAGTTTACGGCGAAACCGATGAATTCGGTTACAACATCGCGAAAGATCCTGTGCATGTACACGATTTCCAGGCAACCGTACTTCATTTAATGGGACTCAATCACGAACAACTAACATATAAACATCTTGGTAGAAGGTATAGGTTGACTGATGTAAGCGGTCACGTAGTTAATGGATTACTGGCATAACGATTGGTACTTATGTGCTCTCCCTTGTCAACTTGTTAACCTTATCAACCTGTCAACCTTTCTCGGTAACTATGCAGATACAAAAGATATTAGGTTCCTTATTAATTCCCCTGAATGTATTACTATTATTTCTGCTTTTGTTTGAAGGCCGCGTTGTTGTCCCGCAATGGTTACAGGTAGCTGGAAGAATGCATCCGCTATTTCTTCATTTCCCGATTGTATTGTTGATTCTTTATTTCACTGTTGTGTTTATTGGAAAGAGTGCAAGAAAGAATTTCCCTGAAGAATTCTTATTGCTCTTCGTTGCATTGACATCTGTGATTACAGCATTAATGGGAATGCTCTTGTCGAAAGAAGAGGGTTATGACGTGGAAGCACTTCAATGGCATAAATGGGGCGGTATTACGCTGGCTGTACTAAGTAGTTGTCTTTATTGGTTTCGCAATATTGTTATCAGCAAGAAAGCAGTTGCAATTGCTGCTTCAATAGTACTTATTCCATTATTAATCTTCACGGGTCATCAGGGCGCTGGAATTACTCATGGTCAAAACTTTTTAGTTGCGCCAATTCTTCCTGAAAAGAAAGAGATCAATGTTTCCATTGAAGAAGCAGAAGTATTTGCTCATATGGTGAAGCCGATACTGGATGAAAAATGCATGAGTTGTCATAATTCGCGCAAGGCAAAGGGCGAGTTGATCATGGAAACAAAAGAGCTGTTATTGAAAGGCGGTAAGCATGGTAAGCTATGGGATAGTACTGGTGATGATCTTGGTTTATTGTTGCGTAGGGTTCATCTCCCACTCGAGCAGAAAAAACATATGCCTCCGCAAGGCAAACCGCAATTGACGGATGAAGAATTGTTAGTGCTTTATCATTGGATAAAAGAAGGTGCTAGTTTTACTGCGAAGGTTAGCGAGTTGCCACAAACCGATACGCTCTATCAATTGGCTTCAGCAATATTCACCAGAAAAGAAGCCGATGAATATGATTTCGATGAAGCCGATGAAAAAACTGTTTCGAAGCTTAATAACAATAACAGAGTTGTCTATCCATTAGCATTAAACTCTCCCGGACTTGCGGTTAATTTCTATAATAAAGAATTTTATTCAAGTGAAAAATTGAATGAGCTCGAACCGGTAAGAGAACAAATAGTTTCACTTGATCTTGCGTCGATGCCAATTAAAGACGAAGATTTAAATCGCATCGCCGAGTTTAAAAATTTACGAAAGCTGAATCTAAATTTCACTCAGGTTACCGGCACTGGATTCAATCATCTTGCTAAATTGAAATTCCTCAAACAAGTTTCTCTCGCGGGTACTCCAGTAAAAAAAGAAAACCTTACTGAGCTGGAAAAACTCCCAGCACTTAAAACAATTTACATCTGGAATTCAGGAATACCAATCGCTGAACTTGAAGAACTGAAAAAAACAAAGGGCCATTTAAAGTTTGAAACTGGCTTCAGAGATGATACCGTGAGGATGAAACTAACTCCACCGATCCTGGAAAACGAAGAACAGGTGATAACTGATCCACTTCCACTGAAATTAAAACACTATATAAAAGGAACTGAGATTCGATATACGACTGACGGAACAGATCCGGATAGTTTAAAATCTCCCGTTTATAATAAGGAAGCGGTGTTGACCAGCAATTCATTGGTAAAAGCAAAAGCCTTCAAACCGGGTTGGGAAAGCAGTGATATCATGCAGCAGTATTTCTTCAAAAGCGGTTATAAAGCAGATAGCGCGGTATTGCTTCAACCAAGTGATCCAAAGTATTCAGGTGAAGGAGCAAAAACGTTAATCAACTTGAAGAAAAGTGATCTTGGTGCCGGAAGTGGAAAATGGTTGGGTTTCCGTAATAATAGAATGGAAACCTTATTACTTTTCAACGAACCAAAAAACATCAGCGGAGTTAATCTAAGCACCTTGGAAAATATCGGTGGTTATATAATGCCCCCCTTATCTATTGAAGTATGGGGAGGACAGAACCAACATGCATTAAAATTAATGGGACGCCTCAATCCCAAACAACCAGATTCGATTGAGCCAACAGAAAATGTTCCTTACGAAATAAAATTCAAGCCGGCTTCACTGAAAGTATTAAAAGTAGTTGCTGTTCCTGTGCCTAGACTTCCCAAATGGCATCCGGGCAAAGGAGATAAAGGATGGGTATTTGTTGATGAGATATTTGTGTATTAAATGCTCGATCCATTTAATGCTGAGCGGGCGCACCCTCATTCAACAGAAGAACAGATGAACAAGGAACTTCCAATTTCCATCGGACGGATTTTCTATTTTATTAACTAAAAAGGACCGTCCGATGAAACTTGATCATTCCTTGTTCCTTGTTGATCTGTTGAATGGCCATCCCCACCCATCTGAAATTAACGATGCTTGTTATTTAATAACGACTATAAGGATTATCCGTTTTACCAAGCTTCCACGATAGCTTTACCCCAAAGAAATAATACCAATCTTTCTTCTCCGGATTACCTCTGATTGTTCCTTCTGGTGGCGGTGGTGGATTTTGCGAATGATTATATAATCCACGATAACTCATTTCGGCCGCGGTCGCACCTCTTCGAGTAGATAGGATCTCATTATTTGGATATGTAGTGCTGACATCATCGAAATAATCGGTGAATAATTTTCGAAATCCAACTTCAGCGGACAGATCTACGTTTTCCGAAAATGCGAATGTGACTCCTCCGCCCATAGGAATGCAAAACTGAATGCGACTATATTCTTTTCGATTTGGATATTCAGGCAAACCTTGTCCTTCAGTTCCTAAAGGTTGTAGAAAAACTTTATTGTCATTCATGTCTTTTGCGGTTGGATTGAAATGAAAAACACCAACACCAGCAAATACATAAGGATAACTTTGATCAAAAAGTTCGGGATTGAATAGTAAATACTCAAGTCCTATATTGAATTCACTAATTGAAGTTTGAAAACTTAAATTTCTTAGATAGAGTGACGAATCTGTATTATACTTATCATTTCCTACCGTCATTCCCCATGCAAGTCCGGATCGGAGATACAATTGAGTGCCGAGTCGATATTTGAGATTGACATTAACTGCGGGTCTAATAGTTTGCCATTGAAAACTATTTTCGTTGAGATCCCCAAAATAGCCGGCACCGCCGAGAAGTAATTCAGCTTTCCAATCTTGCGCGAGAAGAGGTTTGCAAATAAATATGAAGGCCCAAAGGCAAATGGACTTGAACATGGCGAGCGATTGTAGTTTGAATTAGTCCTTTCAAAGGGAGTGGAGAAGGCAAATAGTGCAAAAGCCCTGCCAGTCGCGGGTTTTAGAGGAATTTTAAATAGGGAATTGAATCCACAAGAATGTAATATTTTGTCACTTCGTGCGACCAATCCAGTAACTTTTCAACCAAAACCACTTCACCTGTCAAACGAGGTTACCATTCAGGACCAGTTCCTTCAATTGGTTAAGGAACATAGCGGCATGATTCACAAGGTTTGCCGGCTGTATGGTCATACTGAGACCGATAGACAGGACCTTTTCCAGGAAATCATTATTCAGTTATGGAAATCATTTCCACGTTTTCGTGGAGATAGCAAATTCAGTACATGGTTGTACAGGATCGCATTAAACACTGCGATCTCGGATTTGCGAAAGCAAAAAAGACAAATTGATATTGTTTATTCTGATCTCCCGGTAAAAGATCTGGAAGAAACAGAAGTTGATAGAGAGAAAGAAGAGCAATTAAAACAATTGTATGCAGCGATTGGACAATTAGGTGAGATCGAAAAAGCAATTGTGATGCTTTATCTCGAAGATAAATCCTACGAAGAAATGGAAGATATACTTGGTATTAACCAAAATAATCTTCGGGTGAAAATGAACCGCATAAAAGAAAAATTACGCAAACTGACAAAAGAAGTTGAACATGGAGTTGGATAACCTAAAAGAAATTTGGAAAGGTCTCGATGATAAAAAGGCCCCTGTGGGTTCGAATGAAGAGATCCTTTCCATGCTTCAAAAAAAATCGCAACGGCCACTTGCGCGCATGAAGCGCAATTTGCTCGTTGAATTGATTGCAGTGATAATCCTGTATTCAGCAAGTACCGTTTATTATTTAATGGCATGGGGAGGAAGATATTGGGAACTTAGTCTGATGTTCATTCTTGCTGGTGCATTTTGCGTGTTCTATTATTACCGGAAATATAAACTGCTTAACAGTATGGAATGTGTAGCGTGTGAAGTGAAGAGTAATCTTCAACGCCAGTTGGTTACGCTTGAAAAATACGTAAGGCTCTATTTTATCACCGGAGTTGTTTTGACTCCAATCGCTTATTACTTCGCGGGTTTTATCATCTTCGCGAAAACTCCTGGCGGGGCTTTTGATAGTAAGGTATTCCTGATTTTTTCTATAATTGGTGTGGTGATTTCAATTCTCTTTTATTACATGAATAAGTGGTATGTAAATAAACTGTATGGTCAACATGTCCGCAAATTGAAAGATGTACTCAAAGAGATGGAAGCAACAGAAAATGAGAGTTAGGTTTTATTAATTCAAATTGATAAAGGATGAAATCTGCCGAACAAGAAATTGTGGTGTCACGAAAGGGGACATTTAAAAGAGATTATGATTTTCTTCTTAACGATCGCGTAATTGCGAATCTTAATTGCCTGAAGGGATTTGGAAGAAAAGCGGTAGTTAAGATTGGCGATAAGGGATGGACATTCCAGAAAAAGGGTTTTTGGAAACAGTTTATTGAAGTGCTACCCAATCAATCCCCATATGAGAAAAAGACCTTCGAATTAAACTGGCACCACAGCGGAAAATTTGAGGGCCCAGATCGTAAATTCTATCAGTTCCGACGTATAAGTTGGTGGAAAGGCACCTGGAGTTGGCAAGACGATAGGAAAAACTCATTGGTCGAGTTTAAACATGTAGCTTTTCACGAAAAAGAAAAGGAATAATTCGATTTACTTCACCATTAAATGACGAGCTGCTCTGCATGATAGTCTTTGGTTGGTTCATGTTAGTTTTATATGAAGAAGCTGCAGCTGCTGTGGCTGCTGCCGCATAAGGAATATCGAACAAGGAACAGGGAATAAGGAATTTCGAAGTAAGGTCGAATTAAAAACTAACGATCAATCATTTACTTCATTTCGAAATTCCTTGTTCCCCGTTCCTTGTTCATTATACTATTCCTTCTTAAATTGATCACCGATACTTCAAATTTTCGTAATTTTCTTACCTAAAATTTGCCACATGAGCTCGCGTAGACAATTCATTAAGCAATCCTCTCTTCTCACTGCTGCAATGTTTGCCAATACCGATGAAATTTTTAAGAAAGAAAAGAAGATCGGTGTTCAATTATATACAGTAAGAGGTGAAATTGGTAAAGATCCCAAAGGAACACTGGAAAAAATTGCCAAGCTTGGTTATAAAGAGGTGGAAACATTTGGATATAATCAAGGCAAATGGTTCGGACTTACCCCAGCGGAGTTATCGGCTACTTTAAAAGCGAATGGATTGACATCTCCAAGCGGACATACATTACTTGCAAGTGTGTTCTTAAAAGATGGATGGGAGCAAAACTGGGTGAAAGCTGTTGAGGATGCGAAAATGGTCGGTCAGCATTATATCGTCATTCCGTGGCTCGAAGAACAATATCGTAAGGATCCGGAAAACTATAAGAAAATTGCCGAAGGATTAAATAAGGCCGGATCGGTAGCCAAAGCAGCTGGCATGCAGCTCGCCTATCACAATCATGATTTCGAATTTGCAGATTTGGGTAATGGACAAACCGGCTTTGATATCTTAATGGCCACCACAGATAAAGCTACCGTAAACTATGAGATGGATATCTATTGGGTTTACAAAGCCGGACAAGATGCTATTGCGTTAATTGACAAATATCCCGGCCGATTCGTAATGTGGCACATAAAAGACATGGATAATACAGATAAGAAAATGTTCACTGAAGTTGGCAATGGTGTTATCGATTGGAAAAAGGTATTTGCGAAAGCAAAGAAAAGCGGCATGACCAATTTCTTTGTTGAACAAGACATATGCCCTGGCCCACCGTTGGAAAGTCTTGCTAAGAGTATTGATTACTTAAAAAAGAAGATTGTATAGGGTTCCGAACCCTAGAAAACGATCTTACAAAAGAATTGGAATCTTGCAGGGTTCGAAACCCTGCATAAAAAATCTAAAATAGTATGAACCAGCGTCGAAAGTTTCTTCAGCAATCCGCAATATTAACCGGCGGTGCTGTGCTCGCCTCAATGGATAGTAAAGCCTTTACAATTTTTGGAAAACGATTCAGTCCCGCTGATCAAATAAATATTGGAGCTATTGGAATTAATGGAATGGGATGGTCGAATGTAACGGCTGCAGCAAAAATTCCAGGAGTGAATATCGTTGCATTATGTGATGTAGATAAGAATGTGCTTGACAAAAGAGTTGCAGACCTGGCAAAACTGAGCCCAAATTCAGCAAACGTTAAAACATATTCTGATTACAGAAAATTGCTTGAACAAAAAGATATCGATGCAGTCATCATTGGTACACCTGATCACTGGCATGCATTGATCATGATTGCTGCAGTTCAAGCCGGTAAGCATGTGTACGTTGAAAAGCCAGTAGGTAATTCAATTGAAGAATGCCGCGCAATGGTAGCCGCACAGGAAAAATACAAGAAAGCTGTACAAGCCGGTCAATGGCAAAGAAGCCAACAGCATTTCCGTGACGCAGTTGATTTCATTCGTACGGGCCAATTGGGAAATATTCGAACAGTAAAAGTTTGGTGTTACCAGGGATGGATGAAGCCAGATCCAAAAGTTCCGGATTCTGCACCACCTCCCGGCGTCGACTATGCGCAATGGTTAGGACCCGCAAAAACCCGTCCATTTAATGCAAGTCGTTTTCATTTTACTTTCAGATGGTTTTGGGATTATGCAGGAGGATTAATGACTGACTGGGGCGTACACTTAATGGATTATGCAATATTCGGCATGGATGCACCAGTTCCAAAATCTGTTTCAGCATTAGGCGGACAATTTGCATATCCTGAGTTATACCAGGAAACTCCAGATACCATGGGTGCATTATATGAGTTTGATAAATTCAATCTCATTTGGGATCATGCGATGGGAATTGACAATGGATTATTTGGAAAGGATCATGGCATTGCATTCATCGGCAATAATGGAACACTTGAACTCGATCGTGGTGGTTGGGAAGTGATTGAAGAAAATAGAAGTAAAGACAAAGTAAAAGTTGAAAGAAAGAAACCAAGCGATAATGGCCTTCAAAAACATTGGGAAAATTTCATTGGCGTAATTCGCTCAGGAAAATTATCCGATTTGAATTGCCCAATTCAAACAGGCGCACATATTGCTACAGTATGTCAATTAGGAAATATTGCTTATCGCACGCAGAAGAAACTTGTTTGGGATAAGGCCGGCATGAAATTCACCGATGATGCGGTGAATAAGGAGTATTTCATGGCGAAGTATAATAATGGTTATAAGTTGCCGAAAGTCTAATTAATTCTTTTCTGAAGATAGAGCCCGACTGATTAGGAGGTCGGGCTTTTTCGTACAACAGATCAACAAGGAACAAGGAACTTCCAATTTCCATCGGACGAATCCTATTCTTTTTTCTCGTAAAAGACGAGAAACCATCCGATGGAAATTGGAAGTTCCTTGTTCCTTGTTGATCTGTTGTACGATCACTCCCAATCCTATTATATAGTTACCTCTTATCACAATTCGAATTCCTTATTCGTAACGCAATGCTTCAATTGGATCAAGCCTCGAAGCTTTAAGAGCAGGATAGTAACCGAAGAATACACCCGTAATTACGCATACCAGGAATGACAGCCATACCGATTTAACGGCTACAAGTATGGGCCAGTGAAGTAAGCTATTGATGAGCCATGAACTGAAAATTCCAAATCCAATTCCAATCAGGCCTCCTGTGATACTAATAAATACAGCTTCTACAAGAAATTGTAAAAGTATGTCTCTGCCCTTTGCTCCAATCGACATGCGGAGACCTATCTCTCTTGTTCTTTCCGTTACGGATACATACATAATGTTCATTATACCAATACCACCAACAACTAGTGAAATCGCTGCAATTGCCGACAACAGTACAGTTAGAAGTTGACTTGTGGCACTGAATGTTTGAATTAACTCCGCTTGCGTGCGAACGGTAAAGTCATCAGCATCCTTTGATTGCAATCGATGAGATGCACGAAGAATAGAACTTATTTCGGCAGATGCTTGCTGCGTACTGTTTTCATCTAAAGCAGAGGCATAAATATTTTGAAAATATACAGTGCCCGTTATCCTTTCCTGTGCTGTTGTGTAAGGCGTTAATATAATATCGTCCTGATCTTGTCCAAAAGCATTTTCACCTTTTTGGGCAAGTACACCTATAACACGAAAAGGAATATTGCCGAAGCGGATAATTTGTCCAACAGGCTCCTGTCCGTTGGGAAAAAGATTGTTGACTACTGTCTGTCCCAATAAACAAACTTTAGCAAATGCGTTCAAGTCTGACGCGCTGAATGAGGCACCTTCTTTTAGTGGCCAGTTACGAATTGAAAGATAATCTAGTCCGATACCTTGAATTGTACTCGGCCAGTTATTATTTCCAACAACTGCCTGTTTGCGGGCAGATGCAGCAGGTGAGATAAAGCGCAAATAATGTGATTGCTTTTTCAATGCGTCCACATCTTGTTGCGTCAAAGTTTGTACAGCCGAAAAATCAAGTCTCGCACCTGTTGCAAGATTGCTGTTCGGTCGCACGGTGATCATGTTAGAACCCATATTTGAAAGCTGACCCTGGATACTTTTCTTTGAACCCTGGCCAATCGCGATCATTGCAATAACGGCAGCAACGCCAATGATTATGCCAAGCATTGTAAGAAATGCCCGAAACTTATTTTTTTCCAGGGCCCTGAGTGCAATTCGAAAGAGATTAACGGTATTCATAACATATCCCGGTTGTCTGTTGCCATTATAGACGCGAGTTTTGCATCTGCCGATCGAACCCGCTTATTGATTTCATCTTTAATGATTTTACCATCACGTAATGTTATAGTTCGTTTGCTGAAAGCAGCTATGTCGGGTTCATGAGTAACAAAGATGATCGTCTTCATTTGCTGATTTAACTCCTGTATTAATTTCATGATTTCATAAGAAGTTTTCGTATCAAGATTGCCGGTAGCTTCATCAGCGAGTATAAGAACAGGATCATTTACGAGTGCGCGGGCAATGGCTACACGTTGTTGTTGCCCTCCTGAAAGTTCACTGGGCAGATGATTCATTCTTCCTTCCAGTTTGACAGCCTTTAACGCATTTATTGCCCTTTCTTTTCTTTCCTCCGATGAAACTTCAGCATTGTAGTACAATGGCAATTGTACATTCTCCAATGCGGTTGTCCTTGGAAGAAGATTATAAGCCTGAAAAATGAAACCAATTTTCTTATTTCGCAATTCAGAGAGTTCATTACGATTGAGGGATGCAGCATTGATACCATCTAATAAGTATGTTCCATCCGAAGGTTTATCAAGGCATCCAAGAATGTTTAATAGCGTGGTTTTGCCCGATCCACTGCTACCCATAATAGTGAGGAACTCTCCCTTCTCTACACTGAAGTTTACTCCTTTCAATGCATTTACCGTTTCGCCCCCCATAATGAACTTGCGGCTAAGATTTTCTATCTCTACTATTTTCTTTGTCATCGACGGTTATTATTGTTTGATCTTGTTGCCGGCATAAATGGACTTTTTTCCGGTTTCTTTGTTACTTCTGTAGTGTTTCGGTTATTGATTGCCGTAATTACCATATCTGTTGGATCCAGCCCGCTTAATACGGCAATGTTTATATCATTGGAAAGGCCGGTCCTTATTTGCTTTTCTATCAGCGTATCGGATTGCTGTACCCAAACATTCGCAGTATTTTTTTCCGACTGAGTCGAATCATGAAGAGGGATTAAATGATAATGATGGAATAGCGCAGGATCTGGTTGGAAATGTAGAGCGCTAAGGGGAATGAGGATCACGTGATCCTGTTGTTGAGTCGTTATATTGATATTTGCTGTCATTCCAGGCTTGAGCATCAATCTGGAATTATTTGCGTCGATAATTGTGGTGTAAGTAACCACGTTTGCTGAAGTAGTAGGTTCAAGTCTCACCTCTTCTACCTTTCCATTAAATATTTCATCGGGATAGGCATCCACGGTAAAATTGGCATCTTCTCCTTTTTTCACATTTCCAATATCGGCCTCATCAACTGAGGCTCTGACTTGCATATTGGTGAGATCATTGGCAATGCTAAATAAAGTTGGGGTATTGAAACTTGCGGCGACTGTTTGTCCAGCACTGATGTTTCTTGATAAAACAATTCCATCAATTGGAGAATAGATTCGTGTGAAAGAAAGGTTTTTATCTGCTGCTTTAAGTTGCGATTCACTGCTGACAACATTATCCTCAGCAACCCGATACTGATTGGTTGCCGTTTCCATTTCAGCTTTGGCAATTACCGCCTGGTCGAATAATCTTTGTTCCCGATTATAATTAGCGGTTTGATAATCCAAATTTGCTTTCGCCAGATTAAGGTTAGCAAGCATTTGTTGCTGCTGTGATTGCAATACGACAGGATCCAATTCAGCTAGCAACTGTCCCTTTTTTACAACTGAATTGAAATCTACATACACCTTTTTGATTATACCAGAAACCTGAGCGCCCACTACTACTGTATCTACCGGCTGCAAAGTGCCAGTTGCCATTACAGTTTTTGAAATGCTTCCATAGACAGGTTTGACAGAAGCAAGTTCAATTCGATTCTCCTTTTTCTTAACGAATGTGATCCATGAAAGTGTGACTGCGCCGATAACCAAAATGATTATAACAATCAGCTTATTTTTTTTCATACGAATTCCTTTAGGCAAACACAAAGTTTGCGCATAAGGATTGCCTGTTAATGTTACAATCGGTAACGAGGCGAAATCAGTCGTTGAAAAAGGAAATTATTATGGGAATCCGCTTCCACAAAAAAGCGCAGGATGTCTTCGCGGTAGATAAGCCAGTAATTCAGAAGTTGGGCTTTTTCGTTCAACAGAAGAACAGATGAACAAGGAACTTCCAATTTTCATCAGATGGCTCTTCTTATTTCTTAATAGATAGAAAGCCCGTCCGATGAAAATTGGAAGTTCCTTGTTCATCTGTTCTTCTGTTGAACGACAGACCCAACCATTTACAATTTTTTGATCCTAATATTTCTATACCAAACCTTATTCCCATGATCCTGCAGCCCAATTCGCCCTTTCTTAAATGTTCCAAAATCTTTCATGTCTTTAAACTTACTATTCGCTACAAGTTTCTTCCAGTTATCATCTCCAATGGTAACGTTTAGTACTTTGGTACCATTCAACCATTCTTCAAGCAAACCATTGTTTACTTTCAATTCCACCTGGTTCCATTCGCCAGCAGGCCTTACCGTTTCTGTTGAAACTGCAACAAGATCATAAAGATCACCAGCGCGATGCTTTGGATGAGCAGCATCGCCGTGATGTGCATTATCGAGCACTTGTATCTCGGGTCCAGTATGCCAGCTATGTTCAAATTTTGGATCTTCATTGATCAAAAAGATTATTCCACTGTTTCCTGCCGAGTCGAGTTTCCATTCTAACTTAAGATCGAAGTTTTCGAATTCATCTTCGCTTACAATATCACCTCCGCCAACAGTATTGCCGTCTTTTGATTCTTTTGGATCAAGATGAAGTGTTCCATCAACCGCATCCCATGCGGCACCATTCGACTTGTTATTATAAATATGCCATCCTTTTTTGCTTGAGCCATCGAATAGCAAGACCCAACCATCATTCTTTTCAGCATCGCTAAGCACGTTGTGCTTTTCTGTTGAAGAAGTTGCCATAGTGTCTTTTTTAGTTTCTGTTTCGGAATTGGATGTTTCAGAATTGCATGAACATGCAAAAACTCCTAATACTAAAGCAATATTTATTAGTCGCATTTTGTTATTTGTTTTTAAGTGACAGAATATACTTCATCATCATCCTTGCATCATCAATTGAAAGATCAGGATGGGGAGTCATTGGGACATTGCCCCAAATGCCAGAACCTCCTTTGATCGTTCTTTTTGCGAGAACATCAATATTTGCTTCTGTGAGAGAATACTTGTTTGCAATTTCCTTGTAAGACGGCCCAATATTGCTTTCAGATATTTTGTGACATGTAGTACAGTCACTATATGCAATCAAGTTCAGCCCTAATTCTTTTTCCTTCTCACTTATCACCACTGATTGGTCAATTAAAGACTTTTTTGACGGATTGCAGAAGGAGATACAAAATCCCAGTATGAATATTATAAGTCTCAGATATGCTATTGAGAATTTTTCAAAGCAAGGATTGACTTCACCATTGTTCTTGCGCTATCCATAGAAACCATGGGGTGTGCTGTCATTGCTACAGTTCCCCATACTCCTGTTCCACCTTTAATAATCTTTGTCGCAAGCGTATCAATGACTGCCGGAGTAGCTTCATATTTTTTTGCTACATCCGTATAAGCCGGACCAATATTTTTTTCACTGATTTTGTGGCAAGTCGTACAATCTAATGCAGCGATCATTTCCATGCCAGCGTCCGTTCCCGTCGTCGGCGTTTGCGATTGCGGGGTAGCTGCTGCTGACGTATCTTTCTTTTCTTCAGTTGCTGATTTATCTCCACCACCACATGCATAAACGAATGCGGAAAAACCGAGGATTACCAAAATCTTTTTCATCGTTGTTATTTTTTTATCAGGGAATGTTTTGCAAGTTAACTTAAACCGAGAACCGAACGATTGAATTTTTCATCGCTTCCTGTGCCGGCGAAATCATCAAATGCTTTTTCGGTTACGCGGATGATATGATTCTTTATAAATACTGATCCTTCTTTGGCGCCATCTTCAGGATGTTTAAGACAGCATTCCCATTCCATTACTGCCCATCCGCTATAATCATATGCTGCAAGTTTGCTAAAGACTGATTTGAAATCTACCTGTCCATCACCCAGGGAACGAAAACGACCTGCACGATTTACCCAACCCTGGTATCCACCGTAGACACCTTGTTTACCGGTTGGATTGAACTCAGCATCTTTTACATGGAACATTCTTATTCGCTCATGATAGTTATCTATGTATTCAAGATAATCTAAACATTGAAGAACAAAATGTGATGGATCATAAAGTAAACAAGCGCGGGAATGATGTTTGGTATGTTCAAGGAACATCTCATAAGAAATGCCATCATGCAAATCTTCACCCGGATGAACTTCATAGCAAAGATCAACTCCATTTTGATCAAACTCATTCAATATCGGAAGCCAGCGTTTCGCCAGCTCTTTAAATCCTGTTTCAACCAAACCTGCAGGACGTTGAGGCCATGGATAAACAGTTGGCCATAGTAATGCGCCGCTGAATGTTGCATGCGCATTTAATCCTAAATTCTTAGATGCCTTTGCTGCATATTTCAATTGTTGAACAGCCCATTCGGTTCTTGCTTTTGCATTTCCATGAACTTCTTTTGGAGCAAATCCATCAAACAGCGTATCATAAGCAGGATGCACAGCAACCAATTGTCCCTGCAAATGCGTAGACAATTCGGTGATCTTTAATCCAGCAGCTTCAACAATTCCTTTTACTTCATCAGCATAAGTCTTGCTTTCGGCAGCTTTTTGAAGATCGATGCATCTTCCATCCCAACTTGGTATTTGAACGCCGATGAATCCAATGCTCTTTGCCCATTCGCATATTGATTTCAGTGAATTGAATGGTGCGGCATCGCCCATGAATTGTGCTAAGAATATACCTGGTCCTTTTAGTGTTTTCATCGTTTAAGTTGCTTATTTATCACCGGCTCGCTGCTTCCGTAAGAGTGTGACCGCGGAGGCGCAAAGGCGCGGAGGATATTTTATTATTTAGTTTGGAAAGAGCTAAGTATTTAAGTTGAATTAGAAAACCCTCCGCGCCTTTGCGCCTCTGCGGTCACAACTCTCCGCATAATGGTCGTTTGTATTACACAACGAACTCCATCCATTTCTTATCAGACTTCCCGGAATCGACTACATTATCGATGAATGCCATTCCCCGAATTCCTTCCTCAACTCTTGGGAAGTCGAGCATTTCTTTTGTTGGTTGGGTTCCATCAATACGAGCTGATAGTGTCAAAGCGAAATTGCGATAGATGTTTGCAAATGCTTCGAGATAACCTTCAGGATGTCCACCAGGAGTTCTGCAATTGTGCAATGCTGCTGGTGAAAGTCGCCCTGCATAGTTACCGCCCGCTCTTAATATTTGAGTTGGTTCATCCAGCCATTTCACCAATAAAGTGTTTGGCTCATGCTGATACCATTCAATACCACCTTTCTCACCATATACACGGATCTTAATTCCATTCTCTTCACCCGCCGCAACTTGTGACGCCATCAAAACACCGGCAGCTCCATTGTCAAACTTCAACAAAACATTTCCATCGTCATCCAATGCACGACCCTGAACCATTACATTCAAGTCTGCACAAAGATGTGTGATCTTTAAACCAGTGATATATTCGGCAAGATGCGCAGCATGTGTTCCGATATCTCCCATACAACCAGCTTTACCGCTTTTCTTTGGATCGGTTCTCCAGGCAGCTTGCGCATTACCTTCTCTTTCCGTGAGTTTGCTTAACCATCCTTGTGGATATTCAACCCAAACTTTACGAATCTTTCCCAATTCACCCGATTGAGCCATATGCTTTGCATGCTTCACCATCGGATAACCCGAATAAGTGTGCGTAAGACAAAGCAGTAAACCTGTTTCATCAACTTTTTTCTTCAATTGCTTTGCTTCATCTAAAGTAAAAGTGATAGGCTTTTCAATCACTACGTGGAAACCATTATCCAATGCCATCATTGCCGGAGGAAAGTGCGCGAAGTTTGGCGTAACAATCGTTACAAAATCCATTCTCTTATCCTTTGGAAAGGCCGCTTCTTTTTTGATCATTTCATCATAAGTGAGATATGTTCTATCCTCAGGAAGAAAAAGTGATTTGGCCGAGTCTTTTGCGATATCCGGGTTTATGCTTAAAGCACCGCAAGCCAGTTCAATAAGTCCGTCCATATTGGCAGCCAATCGGTGGATCGCTCCGATAAAAGCATCCTTGCCACCGCCTACCATACCCATGCGTAATTTTCTGTTCATGAAAAAAGGATTAGAAAAGATGAAAGAAGAATGTTTTTAAAAATAAAAAATTACATTTATGTTCTCGTTACGGATTCATCTAAGTTTTTCCAAGGAAGTGGATAAAGTTACGGTGGTTAAGGTATAATTTTAAAATTTATCAAATCAAGCCAAACTGATTGCTATGCAAGCTACCATTCATCGCGACCGTCTTTTTTTAGCGAGCCGTATTGCTCTAATTGTAACAGCTATGACATTTGCCTTCCGTACTTCACTGGAAGGTATTTGGGGAACAGAATTCAATTTAACAAAAGAAGAAATCGGCTGGATATTTAGTCCAGCATTCTGGGGCTTTACCCTCGCAATGGTTTTTGGTGGTCCGCTTTGCGATGTAATAGGTATGAAGAGGCTAATTGGCCTGGCGTTTCTGGGACATGTTTCTGGAGTCGTCATTTATTTGCTCGCAAAAGATGCCACAATGCTCTTCATCGGAACTGTTTGTATTGGGATAGGAAATGGAATGGTTGAAGCAGCATGTAATCCACTGGTGGTATCGCTGTATCCCGATAACAAAACCACAATGCTGAACAGGTTTCACGTTTGGTTCCCTGGTGGAATTGTAATAGGCGGATTGGTTGCTTATTTAATGATTGATACCATGCACCTGGATTGGAAAATTATGATCGCCTTGCTGTTAGTACCTGCAGTAATATATGGTCTGATGTTCTTACGACTTCAGTTCCCGCCAACAGAACGCGTTGCCAGAGGAGTTAGCACAAGCCAGATGTTTGCCGCGTGTTTGAATCCTTTATTCTTAATCATGCTTGCTTGCATGTTTTTGACAGCGGCAACGGAATTAGGCACAAACCAGTGGCTCGGCGCTTTATTACAAGGTGCTGGCGTATCAGGAATACTCGTTCTTGTGTTTATAAATGGTATAATGGCATTAGGACGCTCATTTGCGGGACCAGTAGTCCATCGGCTCAATCCAAATGGAATGCTGATTTTCTCCGCTTTGTTTGCCGGAATAGGGTTGATATTATTGAGTAAATCCAGCGGCTACGCCGCATTTGGTGCTGCGTTTGTTTTTGCAGTAGGCATTTGTTTCTTCTGGCCAACAATGTTGGGATTTGTTTCGGAATATCTGCCTAATACAGGGGCTATGGGATTGTCGCTAATGGGTGGTGCGGGAATGTTCTCAACAGCGTTAATTCTACCGATGATGGGACGCTGGTATGACAATTTTAAATCCGAGGCAATTGCCGCAGGTGCTGATCCCACGACTGCAGATGCCATAGCGGGTTCCAATACATTTATGCGAAATGCGATAATGCCTGCAATACTATTTGTGGTCTTTGTCCTGATTTATCTTTCCCGTCGAAAAATGTATGCGCAGCACAAGGAAGCGCACGCTTAAGAACAATTGTTAGTTATACCTTTCATCTTTTTTAGCAACACAACTCATAATTTTTGATGAGTTGTGTTGTTTCATTTCGTAATTTACCCGACCAACGATTGTGACATGAACCGGAAGCAATCCCGTCGGCACGCCCTCAAAAACCTCGTTGCAGGTACTGCAGCGATTGGTACGGTTGGCATGCTATCATCCTTCACGGAGGATAAAGAAAAAAAATCCACAGCACTTAAAGGAAATGTAAACCACTCGGCCTGCCGATGGTGTTATGGCAGCATTCCAATGGAAGAGCTGGCCAATGCAGCCAAAAGTATAGGCCTTGTAGGTATTGACCTGGTCGGCCCCGCTGATTGGCCAGTACTAAAAAAATATGATTTGATCTCCACCATGTGTAATGGTGCTGAAATAAATCTTGTTGATGGATGGAACAACAAACAATTTCATTCCAAACTCATCCAGAATTACTCCAACATGATACCAATTGTGTCTAAAGCGGGATATAAAAATCTCATCTGCTTCAGTGGAAACAGAAGAGGAATGGATGATGAAACCGGTTTGCAGAATTGCACCGAAGGTTTAAAACAAATCATGAGCCTTGCTGAGAAAAACAATGTAATGGTCATCATGGAACTCCTTAACAGCAAGGTTGATCATAAAGATTATCAATGCGACAAAACTCCATGGGGAGTTGAATTAGTAAAGCGAGTTGGTTCTCCCAATTTCAAATTGCTATACGATATCTATCATATGCAGATCGATGAAGGCGATGTGATCAGAACGATTCGCGCGAATTATGATTATATCGCGCATTATCATACTGGCGGTGTTCCGGGCAGGCATGAAATAGATGAAAGCCAGGAATTGTATTATCCTGCAATTATGAAAGCTCTCCTCGATCTCGGTTATAAAGGTTATGTGGCTCAGGAATTCATTCCTACTTCGAAAACAAAGGACGAACAAATAACCGCATTGACGAAAGCCGTGAAGATTTGCGACGTCTAAGGCAAATGTGCTAATGGGCAAATATGCAAATTTGCAAATATGGTAACGTGTCCGCAGTGCGGAATTCGAATTGCCTCCTTATCTGACCAGTTAGTATAAATTATCAGTGTCTTCATTATAGTTATGCAATTAGCATATCAGCTCAATTTGCAATCTAAAATCTTAAATATAAAATAGTCAATATGGCTGACAACACTTTTGACGCAATCGTAATTGGTTCAGGAATCTCCGGCGGTTGGGCCGCTAAAGAACTTGCAGAAAAAGGACTGAAAGTGGCTATGCTTGAGCGTGGCAGAGATATCAAGCATGTCTCGGGTTACCCCACTGCTAACAAGGATCCCTGGGAATTCCCTCACCGTGGTGGAAGAACACAGGAAATGATTCAGAAATATCCGGTGTTGAAAAGAGATTATCCATTAAGCGAAACCAATCTCGATTATTGGGTTAAGGATTGGGAAAGTCCTTATACAGAAATCAAACGCTTCGATTGGTTCCGCGGCTATCATGTTGGTGGTCGTTCACTAATGTGGGGTCGTCAAAGTTATCGTTGGAGCGATTTGGACTTTGAAGCAAATGCTAAAGAAGGGATAGCAATTGATTGGCCGGTTCGCTATAATGAAATTGCACCCTGGTACGATTACGTTGAAAAGTTTGCAGGCATCAGCGGAAATAAAGATGGTCTCTCGCATCTTCCGGATGGACAGTTCATGCCTCCAATGGATTTTACTTGTGTTGAAAAAGATGCCGCAGCAAAACTTCAGGAACATTATAAAGGCGCAAGACATTTGATTATAGGCCGCGCTGCAAATGCAACATCTCAACTTCCAGGAGGAAAGTGCCAGTTCAGAAATAAATGCTCATTAGGATGTCCGTTTGGTGGATACTTCAGCACCCAATCAAGAACATTACCTGCTGCGCTTGCTACGGGAAATTTAACTGTGGTTCCATTTGCAATTGTAACTAAGATCATTTACGATAAAGACAAGAAAAAAGCAACGGGTGTTGAAGTATTGGACGCTAATACAAACCAAACTACTGTTTACAACGCCAAGATCATTTTCTTAAATGCATCTACGTTGAATTCAACTTGGATTCTTATGAATTCAGCAACTGATGTATGGCCAGGTGGTTTGGGAAGTAGCAGCGATGCACTCGGTCGTTATTTGATGGATCACCATCTTGGAGTTGGTGCAGGCGGAACAATGGAAGGATATGAAGACAAGTATTATTATGGCCGTCGTCCAAATGGATTCTATATTCCGCGATTCCGCAACATGAATGGGGAAAAAAGAGATTATATCCGTGGTTTCGGTTATCAAGGTGCCGGAAGCCGTGCTGGATGGGGTAGAAATGTTGCTGAATATTCAGTCGGCGCTGAATTGAAAGAAGCACTAACAGAACCCGGCGGTTGGAGTATTGGTATGGGTGGTTTCGGAGAAATACTTCCTTATGCCGAGAATAGAGTTACGATCGATAAGAGATTGTATAATGATAAAGGTGAAGTGACGACGGATGCTTCAGGCAAACAAAAAGTTGACAAATGGGGACTTAATGTTCTTGCCATCGATTGTGAATTGAAGGATAATGAAAAGAAGATGCGTGTCGACATGTTGAATGATGCAAAGGAAATGCTGGAAGCAATGGGTGCAAAGAATGTAAATGGAAGAGATGGTGATGGAACTCCCGGTCGCGGTATTCATGAAATGGGAACAGCACGCATGGGGAAGGATCCAAAAACATCTGTATTGAATAAATGGAACCAGGTGTGGGATGCGATGAATGTATTCGTAACCGACGGATCATTTATGACATCAGCAAACTGCGTGAACCCATCCTTATCATACATGGCATTCACAGCACGCGCCGCTGCCCATGCCGTAGAAGAATTGAAAAAAGGTAATCTTTAAGAGGTTTCTCCGCATTGAAGAAATCGTAATTCGTAAATCGTAATTCGTAAATGCCTCAAGATACTACGGCAGTTAACATCAACGGTAAGGGTCTTGCTCAAAACACTTTTGATGCAATCGTAATTGGTAGCGGCATCAGCGGTGGCTGGGCTGCAAAGGAATTCTGTGATCATGGCCTAAAGACTTTGGTATTGGAAAGAGGACGTGATGTAAGACATATCAAAGACTATCCGACCACGAATATGAACCCATGGGAGTTCAAGCATCGAGGAAGATTGACTACTCAACTTGCAAAAGAAAATCCAATTGCTGATAGTTGTTATGCTTTTGACGAAGCAACACAACATTTCTTTATGAAGGATAAAGAACATCCTTACATACAGGAGAAGCCATTTGATTGGATTCGTGGTTATCAGGTTGGCGGAAAGTCATTGATATGGGCAAGACAAACCCAAAGATGGAGTCGTTTTGATTTTGAAGGTCCAGCAAGAGATGGCTATGCTGTTGATTGGCCGATACGATACAATGATCTTGCTCCATGGTACAGTCATGTTGAAAGATTTGCAGGCATCAGTGGAAACAAAGATGGATTGGAAACACTTCCCGATGGAGAGTTTTTAGAACCATGGGAAATGAATTGCCCGGAGAAACATATCCAATCAATCATTCACGCAAACTATAAAGATCGAAGAGTAATACAAGGAAGATGTGCGCATTTAACAAAGCCCAATCAGGTTCATTTGGACCAGGGTCGCGGTAAATGCCAGGCAAGAAATATTTGTTACCGTGGTTGTCCATTTGGCGGATACTTCAGTTCAAATTCTTCGACTTTACCATGGGCGGAAAAAACCGGTAATCTCACCTTAAGACCGCATTCGGTTGTTCATTCGATAATTTATGATGAGAAGAAGGGCAAAGCTGTTGGAGTAAGAGTGATCGATGCGAATACAAAGGCTGCAACCGATTATTTCGCTAAAGTAATTTTTGTAAATGCGGCTTGTTTAAATTCAAATTTGATTCTATTGAATTCGACTTCCAGCCGTTTTCCAAATGGATTGGGTAATGACAATGGTTTATTAGGAAAATATATCGCCTTTCATAATTATCGCGGAAATATCGGCGCGACCATTGATGGCTTTGATGACAAAACGGAATTTGGCCGCAGGCCCACTGCTGCCATGATGCCGAATTTCAGAAATGTGTACAAACAGGAAATGGATTTCATGCGCGGTTATATGGTTCATTATAGTTGCAACCGCATTAACTGGATGAATGCATTTGGTGCGGAAGGTGTCGGTGAAGAATTCAAAAATGCTGCAACAGAACCCGGAACCTGGAGCGTGTATATGATGATGCAGGGAGAAACAATTCCGAAAGAAAGAAATCATGTTCGCTTAAGTAAAGATCAAAAAGATGATTGGGGAATTCCTTTATTGATCACATCGGTTGACTATGATGACAACGATGAAAAAGTATTAAAAGATTTTCTTGATCAGGGAAAGGAAATGCTTGAGAAAGCAGGATGCAAGAATGTGAATCCTTATGATAATGGACGCAGGCCAGGAAATGATATTCATGAAATGGGTGGTGTAAGAATGGGCAAGGATCCTAAAACATCCTTGTTAAATGAATGGAGTCAATTTCATAATTGCAAGAATGTATTTGTTACTGATGGCGCATGCATGGCATCAACTGGCACGCAGAACCCATCATTGACATTTATGGCAATGACAGCAAGAGCCGCGAATCATGCGTGTGATGAAATGAAAAAAATGAATTTGTAATAAAATCTTTGATGCCGCAAGACACAACCAATGTAAATCTCAACACTAAGGCTATTGCCGCAAATACCTACGATGCAATTGTAGTAGGTAGTGGTATATCCGGTGGTTGGGCCGCAAAGGAATTGTGTGATCATGGTCTCAAGACTTTGGTATTGGAAAGAGGAAGGGATGTAAAGCATATCAAAGACTATCCAACAGCGAACAAAAATCCATGGGAATTGAGGCATCGCGGAAATATCACAGGCGATACAAAAAAGAACAATCCGCTGATTTCAAGAGCAGCCGGTTATTCAGAAGACACGCAACATTTTTTTATAGAAGATAAAGATCATCCCTATGTGCAGGAAAAACCATTCGATTGGATACGCGGTTATCAGGTTGGTGGTAAATCATTAACCTGGGGAAGGGCTTGTCAACGTTGGAGTGATTATGAATTTACCGGCCCGAAAAGATTTGGATATGGTTTCGATTGGCCAATACGATACGCAGATGTAGCGCCATGGTATTCTCACGTTGAGAAATTTATTGGTGTATGTGGTAATAAAGATGGTATTGAGGCAATGCCTGATGGAGAGTTTCTTCCACCCTTTGATCTGAACTGTGTGGAAGAACATCTTAAGCAAAGTTTTTTGAAAAATTACGGGAACCGCTATCTCGTTCATGCAAGATGGGCACATCTTACAAAACCCAATGATATACATCTTCAGCAAGGACGGGGGAAATGTCAGGCTCGCAATTTATGCATGCGCGGTTGTCCATTTGGAGGCTATTTCAGTTCCAATTCTGCCACTTTACCGTGGGCGGAGAAAACCGGAAACCTCACCATAAGACCACATTCTGTTGTGCATTCAATTATTTATGATGAGAAAAAGGGGAAAGTAACTGGTGTAAGAATTATTGATGCAAATACAAAAGCAACTGTTGAATATTTCGCGAAGATCATTTTTTTAAATGCTTCGGCCCTGAATACAAACCTTGTGTTATTGAATTCTGTTTCGACGCGGTTTCCAAATGGTCTTGGCAATGATAGTGGCATACTTGGTCATTATGTTTGTTTTCATAATTACCGCGGATGGATGAGTGGAATTATTGATGGTTTTGAAGATGGATATGTTTACGGTCGCAATCCAACTGATGCCATTATCGCCAATTACCGAAACTTAAAAAGCCAGGATACTGACTTTGTAGGTGGCTTTACCACCTTCGCTGGCGCCTACCGTCAAAGAGGAAATCCTGAGCAATGTCCCGAATCCATCGGAGCTAAGTATAAAGAAGCAATGACTGAAGCAGGTCCCTGGCATGTATACGCATATTTACAAGGAGAAACTATACCAAAAGAAAAGAATCATGTTCGTTTAAGTAAGGATGAAAAAGATCAGTGGGGAATTCCGCTCCTCGTTACTTCAGTTGGATACGATGATAACGATGAAAAACTATTAAAGGATTTTTTTATACAGACTGAAGAGATGTTGTCTAAAGCTGAAGTTAAAAACATTGAGCATTACGACAGCAAACAGGCCCCGGGATTAGATATTCATGAAATGGGTGGTTGCAGAATGGGAGCTGATGCAAAAACATCTATGCTGAATCAATGGAACCAGGTGCATTCCTGTAAAAATGTTTTTGTAACAGATGGCGCATGTATGACGAGCACCGGAAATCAAAGTCCGTCGATATTGTATATGACGTTGACAGCAAGAGCTGCGACTCATGCATATGAAGAATTAAAGAAAATGAATTTGTAATAAATGCCACAAGACACTACAAACGTAAATCTGAACACCAAAGCCAATGCGGCAAATACTTACGACGCAATTGTTGTCGGTAGTGGTATTTCTGGTGGTTGGGCTGCGAAAGAACTTTCCGAAAAAGGCCTTAAGACAATTGTTTTGGAAAGAGGAAGAGATGTGCAGCATATCAAAGATTATGTTACGACGAATCTTCAACCCTGGGAACTTTTGCATCGCAACTGGAATACGAAGAAGATGAATGAGGACCAGCATATTCAGGTGCGTGGATTTTGCAATGAAGCCAATAGCCATTTCTTCGTCAATGATAAAGAGCATCCATACAACCAGGTGAAGCCTTTCGATTGGATCCGCGGTTATCATGTAGGTGGAAGAAGTTTAATGTGGGGAAGGCAATGCTATCGCTGGAGTGATCTCGACTTCGAAGCAAATGCAAAAGATGGTTTCGGTGTTGATTGGCCGATACGTTATAAAGATATTGCTCCATGGTACAGTTACGTCGAACGTTTCGTTGGTATCAGTGGATCAATTGAAGGATTGCCACAATTACCAGATGGCGAGTTCCTTCCTCCGATGGAAATGAATTGTGTTGAGCAACATGTTGCGGAAAGTATAAAGAATAAATTCACTGATGGAAGAAGGATGATTATCGGACGTGTTGCGAATCTCACCAAAGGATGGAATGGTCGTGGTCCATGTCAGTTTAGAAATTTGTGCGACAGAGGTTGTCCATTCGGTGGTTATTTTAGCAGCAATTCAGCAACGCTTCCCGTTGCAATGGCAACTGGTAACTGCACGATTCGTCCACATGCGATTGTGACGGAAGTGATATATGATAAAGAAAGAAAAAGAGCAGCAGGAGTTCGTATCATAGATGAACTAACCAACAAGACCGAAGAGTATTATGCGAGAGTTATTTTCTTAAATGCTTCGGCGCTTGGGTCTACTTATATTTTGTTGAATTCTGTGTCCGATGCATTTCCTGACGGAATGGGCAATGGAAGCAATCACCTGGGAAGAAATTTGATGGACCATCATTACCACGTGGGTGCATATGGTACGATTGAAGGCTTCCTTGATAAATACACAAGAGGTAGAAGACCAAATGGAATATATGTCCCCCGATTCAGAAATATAAATGAAGCGACAAAGCAAAAAGATTATGTGCGTGGTTTCGGTTACCAGGGCGGTGCACAAAGGGGTCGGAATAATTCGGCTGATGGCGTTGGTGTAGAACTGAAGGAATCTTTGACTGAACCAGGTGGTTGGAGTTTTTGGATTGGTGCATGGGGCGAACATCTTCCTTATGCAGACAATCGCGTAACCTTAAGCAAAACGGATAAAGATAAATGGGGATTACCATTATTAGATGTAGCATGTGATTTCAAGGAAAATGAACATGCTATGAGAAAGGACATGATGAATAGCGGAGCAGAGATGTTAGAAAAATCGGGATTCAAAAACATTGGAACATTCAATGATGATAAAGCCTATCCCGGATTATGTATTCACGAAATGGGAACGGCAAGAATGGGAAAAGATCCGAAGACATCGGTGCTGAATGGATGGAATCAATTGCATGAAGTGAAGAACGTGTTCAACACTGACGGAGCATGTATGACTTCATCTGCCAATCAGAATCCATCAGTCACATACATGGCACTAACCGCTCGTGCATGTGATTACGCAGTGAAAGAAATGAAAAAAGGAAGTATTTAGTTCTTTTTAAAAAAATCTCTGCGCCTTTGCGTCTTTGCGGTCATCTTTCTCAGCAAAACAGAGAAACCGCAAAGACGCAGGGAGCTCAAATAGCAAATCTAAAATCTAAAATATAAAATAAACAATATGAATAGACGCGAAGCACTTTCCAGAGTTGCGATCCTTGTGGGTGGATCCATCGTAGGAGGTGAACTCTTCCTTAGCGGTTGTAAAACCAGTGACCGTGTTCCTGGTCTTCCACTTACCGCAGAAGATATTGCCTATCTCGATGAAATCGCAGAAACAATTATCCCAACTACAAACACACCAGGAGCAAAAGCTGCTAAAGTTGGTGAGTTCATGCATGTAATGGTAACCGATTGCTATGAGGCAAAGGATCAGAAAACATTCCTTGATGGAATGACCAAGCTGAACCAGGAATGCAACAAAATGCACAAGCACGATTTCATGAGCGCAACTCCTGAACATCGCAAAGAATTGCTTACTGCATTAGACAAAGAAGCAAAGGAGTATCAAAAAACCAAAAAGCCTGAAGATTCTCAGCATTACTTCAGCATGATGAAGCAATTGACATTGTTGGGATACTTCACATCAAAAGTTGGTGCCACAGAAGCTTTGCGCTATGAGCCGGTGCCAGGAAGATATGAAGGATGCATTCCTTATAAGAAGGGAGACAAAGCTTGGGCTACTTAGGGTTGGAGACCCAGGTTGGCGACCCTTGTTAGGGTTTACATTTTATTGGGTCTTAGCGCAGGGTCGACAACCTTGAACCCTGCCCTGAGATGCAATTTAGAATTGTACCACCTAAAAAATTAGCGTATGTCATCACGTCGAGATTTTCTTAGGAAATCAGGTTTTGCTGCATCTGCACTTATGCTCGGTTCATTGGCCGCATGCAATGATGGAACAAAGACTGAAGAGAAAAAAGTAGATAGTCCGGCAACTTCATCTACTCCTTCAACTCCAGCAGAAAAATCTCTCGGTGATTTTGGTTTGCAACTCTACACCTTGCGTGACGATATGCCAAAGGATCCGAAGGGAATTTTGAAGCAAGTTGCTTCATTTGGATACAAACAAATTGAAGGATACGAAGGTCCGTTGGGATTATTCTGGGGAATGAGTAATACCGATTTCAAAAAGTATATGGATGAATTGGGAATGCAGTTTGTTTCAAGTCATTGCGATTGGAAAAAAGATTTTGAAAAGAAAGCAGCGCAGGCAGCCGAGATCGGAATGAAATATCTCATTTCGCCTTATGTTGGCAAGCAAAAAACGTTGGACGACTACAAGAAGATAGCGGATCAATTCAATAAGTCTGCTGAAATATGCAAGAAGAATGGAATCCGATTTGCATATCATAATCATGACTATTCCTTCGTGCAACAAGATGGCCAATACCCACAGGACATCTTTATGCAAAATACCGGTGCCGATAATATGGACTACGAAATGGATATCTATTGGGTGGTAACAGCTGGCGCTGATCCGGAAGCGTGGTTAAAGAAATATTCAAATCGCTTCAGGCTTTGTCACATTAAGGATAGATCGAAAACGGCAAAGCCAGAAGATCATGATGCATCGGTTGATGTAGGTACAGGTAGTATCAATTACAGGCAAGTGCTGAAGACTGCTTCTGAAAATGGAATGCAATATTATATTGTTGAGCAAGAGAAATATGAGAATAGCACGCCAATCAAGAGTGCACAAGCTGATGCAAACTATTTGAAAACTCTCACGATATAAGGAATTGCTCTGTGTCCTCTGTGTCTTCTCCGCGTTCTCTGCGTCGCTAGCCCTTCGCATTGCAGAGACTCCGAAAGCGCAGGGTTTTTAGCGACGCAAAGGACACAGAGGAGACACAGAGAACACAAAGAAAAGCTGTACGTCATCGTACAGCTTTTCTAGTTCCCAAACTTCTCTACCTTCAAGTTATGAACCAATTAAAACTCCTCGCAACCGTAATTTTCTTTTTCTCGTCTCAACTAACATACTCACAGAATACCGACGAGAAAGCAATCCTCAAAGTTCTCGACAACCAAACCATCGCCTGGAACAAAGGAGATATCGATCAATTCATGGTTGGTTATTGGGAGAATGATTCGCTAATGTTTATCGGACAAAGCGGAGTTGTATATGGCTATCAAAATACACTAGCACGATATAAACGAAATTATAGCGATACCGTTAAGATGGGAAAGCTAGACTTCACCATCATCAAAGTAAAGCGGATATCGCCTGATGCATATTTTGTGCTCGGAAAATTCCATCTCAAACGTACCATCGGCGATGCAAGCGGACACTTTACATTGTTGTTTCGAAAGATAAAAGGAAAGTGGTTGATTGTCGCAGACCACAGTAGCTAAACAAAAGGCAAAGGGCAATAGGCAATAGGCAATAGGCAACTGAAGCGAGAGCCGACTAAAATAACAAATAGCAAATATCAAATCTAAAATAATCATGGTTTTCATTGTCCTCGGCTTCGTCACTTTCATCATTGGTCTTGTTGCCGCAAGATCTGCAGAGGGTGGGTTTCGCCGCCTCGCACCGGTATTTCGTTTCGGTGGTTTAATTATTATTCTTATTGGAGTTTTCACGGCCTGCGTCATTCAAATTGATGCGGGACAGGTTGGTGTCAAAAAGCTTTTTGGTAAAGTTCAGCCTGAAGTGCTTGGAAGTGGATTGCATATGATCAATCCTTTGCTTGAAATTGAAAGACTGGACGTAAAAACACAAACATATACCATGAGTGGTATACAGGATGAAGGTTCAAAGGAGGGAGACGATGCCATTAGAGTATTGACTTCTGATGGATTGGAAGTGACGATTGATCTTTCAGTATTATACAAATTACTTCCGTCAGATGCTCCAAGGTTGCTACAGGAAACGGGCGCTAATTATGAAGAGAAAATAGTAAGGCCAATCACTCGTACACGCATTCGTGATAATGCAGTTTACTATGAAGCGGTCGCTCTTTATTCTACAAGAAGAGATGAATTTCAAAACCGAATTTTCAAAAGCATTGAAGAAGATTTTAAGAAGAGAGGATTAGTGCTCGAAAATCTTTTGGTTCGAAATATCACACTGCCAGCATCTGTAAGAACAACTATCGAACAAAAAATTAATGCCGAGCAGGAAGCTCAAAAAATGCAATTCATTCTTCAGAAAGAAAGACAAGAAGCAGAAAGAAAACGTGTTGAAGCACAGGGTATAGCCGATTATCAACGCATCATCAGCGAAAGTCTTACTGACAGACAATTGCAATATGAACAAATCAAAGCGCAGCTTGAAATGGCTAAATCGCCGAACTCAAAAATTATTGTGATGGGAAGAGGAAGCGCTCCCGTGATTTTAGATACGAAACAGTGAGAATGGTTACATTGTTAGATGGTTAGATGGTTGGGCTGAAATTCGCAGTCCCAACAATCAAACAATCGAGCAATTAAACAATATCGGGCCATTTGTTTATCAACCGTGAGGAAATTTTTCTTTCCAAAATTTCCGAAGTATCCAAATAAGCACAATAAGTGTAATCAAAACAAAAGAATAGAAAACATAATTAGCAGTTCGCAATTTTCCTTCCGGAATCAACCAACCATTGTAAGTTCCAACCGCAAAAGTGAAGATAAGCCATACCAACCCAAGGGAAGCGGAATAAACTATCCGCCAGAAGAAACGCTTGATATCGTTTTCCATTTGACTCATGCGGTGAATAGTGAATGGTGAATAGTGAATAGGCAATAAGCAATAGGCAATAGGCAATCACCATTCGTCAATGACAAATTTACACATTTAGTATAGCAAATAACTGACGACAGTCATATTCACCATTCACTATTCACTATTGACTATTCACCATTCACTGCGGCGGGGATCAGCAATTGTCGAAATGCCGTAGAGTCTCCATTGAAGACATTAAAATCAACCTTATAAGTAATCCCATTCACATGTCCCGTTTCACTGTGTTGCCAGAAATGCCAGGGGCGATAGATACGCGGCCTTTCTTTTTGAAGATAGTGGGCAACCCATAATGGATATTGATCAAATTCGTCTTTAAGGTATTGTTTGTAGAAGTCGACGTTTGTATAAAGAATTGGACGAACACCATAATGGTTTTCGACAGTATTTAAAAAGTCTTTTACTCTTTCTCTAAGTTTGGACGATGGTACACCATACGTTTGTTCGACATCGATCACTGGAGGGAGATCACCTGGTTCAAGATCTACGCTTGCAATAAAATTCTCCGCCTGACTCTTTCCATTCTTTGTTGCAAGAAAAAAATGATAGGCACCTCGTATAACTCCCGCCTCTTTTGCTTTTCTCCAATTACGCTTGAAGTACGTATCTTCTTTACCTATTCCTTCCGTTGCCTTAATAAATGCAAAACCGATCTGTATGTCGGAAATATTCATTGCTTTCACGCTTTCCCAATCGATCATATCCTGATACTTGGATACATCAATGCCGTGAATCGAATAATTAGTTGGTAATTCAATACCGAAAGCTTCGTATCGCACAAACTGAGACCTGCGAATCTTCCACCAGTCATAACCCCAAAATACTCCCATTGTGAGGATGGCGACAATCAACAAGGTTAATATGATCTTCCAGGATTTTTTCCTGTTTAGAAGGGATCTCATCGGCAATGGGGCAAATATAGGGGTTGATTGTTTCACAAGTTGATTAGTTAATTGGTTGTCCCGAAAATTCGGGAGCTTAATTAGTTAATTAGGTAGACCTAATCAACCAATAAACCTCCCGACGCTTCGGGACAACTAATTAGCTAGAAGATGATTTTTTTGGTGACATTAATACTCTTCTCACTTCTGATCTTAAGCACATAAGTTCCTTTAGCAAATCGATAAGATGGGATGTCGATCAATTCATCCCTTCCAGGTGTTTCGATTTCACGTTTGAAGACTAACTGACCAACAGAATTATAAAGAGTGAGCGATAATTTTTTATCACTTGGATTTTTAAGGGAAATATAAAACTGACCAGGTGATGGATTTGGATAGATCTTTAAATCATTCGGCGCTGTAAGGTCCGGAACTTTCACACTGGTCCTCTCTCTTGCTAATATCCAGTAATCCGGATCAATAACCATGGTATCGGCCACAAATCCAACATTTACCCAGAACTCCTGACCAGAGAATTTATGATCAACAGTTATCCTTGTTTCCTGCGTTCCATTTCGGAATGCAAGTTCAACAGGCATATCAAAAAATGAAACCGATGAATGCGAAGGCGTTTGATTCAATTTCACCTTTGCCCAATTGTTCTTGTTCTGCGACCATTCTGATGTATAATTCGGATGACCTTGCCCATAAATCCACTTTTGGAAAAAGCCTGAAAGATTCTTTCCGCTTTCCAGTTCCATATTCCGTTGAAGGTCTCCAGTTTTTGCGAAACCATAACTAACTACCGGATCGTTTAAGTAACGCTTCATTCCCCGATAAAATGCAGAATCTCCAACTACCCATCGCAACATATGCACCACATAAGCGCCTTTATTATACGTAAGGCGATTGCTGAAGATGCGGCTAATATTCGTTGTATCTGTTACATAAACTGAACCGTCGGGCTGTGCTGTAACATAATCATTAATTGCTATCAGATTTGGCATGAAGAAATCTGTATAGATATACTCCATCGTCAATAAGGTCAAATAAGTTGCATAACCTTCATTCAACCAAATATCTGCCCAACTTCCGCAAGTAACGCGATCACCAAACCATTGGTGACCCAACTCATGTGCTTGCAGATTTGGACTTCGCGTTGTTATGAAACTATTCGATTGATGTTCCATTCCTCCGCCCCAATGAAATTGAGTTTGAGAATATTTTTCTTTCACAAAGGGATAATCGCCAAACAATTTGCTGAACAGCACGAGAAACTCTTTCACATAAGATTCATATGTCTGAAAATCAGAAAAGCTCGATGGGTAGTAATAACCGATATACGGCATCGGTTTGCCATTGATGTTGACAGTATCCGTTGAGAGTTGATAATTTGTAATAGCAATAGCAACCAGATAAGAGGCTATCGGATAACGATGACTGTAATGACTTGTCTTCGTACCTGCATTAATTGTTTCACTAACGAGTGTGCCATTTGACGAAGCAATATAAGTGCTGGGGTAAGAAATATAAATATCAATTGAATCCGCCTTATCAGTCAATCCATTTTTGCAGGGCCACCAATCTCTCGCGCCATAAGGTTCGGATAAAGTCCATAAAACAGGCGTTCCTGCCTGGCTAGAAGTAACAAATGAACCAAAACCGCTTCCATCAGGTACGCCCTGGTAGAATACAGAAAAGGAATCTTTGGTATTTGCTGGAATATTCGCGGGGAAACTTATCACTAATCCATGACCTGCAGTGCGCGAAATAGTCAATTTATTTCCATGATACAATACGCTATCAGCTATCAATTGTTGATGAAGGTCCAGCGTAACACTATTAGAAGTTTGAACCATCGTAAATGCAAACGTCACTTTACCATTGATGTATTTGACCGCTGGATTAAGAGTCCATTCAAATCGAATATGATTGACATTGAAATTATCTGTGGCTTCTGTAAAGTTTGCTGAAACTTCCATTGCGCGCATTCTTTCAGCGCGTCTCATTTCTGCCTCGCGGATTTCAGCTTGCTGGTAAACTGGAGTATACTGAGCCAGTCCAAAAAAGAAATCCATCAACAGCACTAATACCGATAAAATTCTTTTCATAGCATTCCTGGATTGGAACCTTAATTAATTTATAAACGAAGAAAATGAAAGGGCGGTTGGCCCTCATCCCCGCGAAAGCGGGGACCTCCCTGCGCCACAACTTCGCCCTCATTTTAAACGTTAAATGACTTAAAACATTGCCTTTAAGAGAACTAGAGCTATTTTTACATTTCCATGCCAGCCTTTAATCTCAGTGATAGTATGAATCTGCTCTCCAGGCTTACCCTTAGAAAGGCCTGGAATGCCGGCAAGGTGCTGGGAAGTTATTACCTGAGCCGCTGGACCAAAAAACCGGTTCAATGGGGTTACCCGATCTCGATTTCTGTTGAGCCCACAACTTCATGTAACCTTCGATGTCCTGAATGCCCAAGTGGATTGAGAGCTTTTACCCGTCCGACAGGCATGCTTCAAAAGGATTTTTTCCGCGATACTATTGATCAACTTCATAAAGAACTTTTCTATCTGGTCTTTTATTTCCAGGGCGAACCTTATCTCAACCCGGATTTTTTGGAGATGGTTAAGTATGCCTCTTCAAAAGGAATTTATACGGCCACATCAACCAATGCGCATTACCTGAATGATGAAAATGCAAAGAAGACAGTTGAAAGTGGTTTGGACAGATTGATCATTTCAATTGATGGTACTACACAAGATGTTTACCAACAATATCGTGTTGGTGGTAAGCTCGACAAAGTTTTAGAAGGTGCAAGGAATATTGTCAAATGGAAAAAACAATTAGGTTCGAAAAAGCCCTTCGTATTTTTTCAGTTCCTGGTAGTTAAGCCAAATGAACATCAACTTGAAGATGTAAAGAAATTAGGGAAAGAAATCGGAGTTGATGAAGTACGATTCAAGACTGCACAGGTTTATGATTATGAAAATGATCCGCATAAACTGATTCCCACGATTGAAAAATATAGTCGTTACAAAAAGGATAAGAATGGAGTAGTTCAATTCAAGAATGAACTGAACAATCATTGCTGGCGGTTATGGCATTCTCCAGTGATTACCTGGGATGGTTTGGTTGTGCCTTGTTGTTTTGATAAGGATGCACAGCATCAACTTGGTGATTTAAAAGGTAAACCCTTCAGAGAAATCTGGCACAATGAAAACTATGTTCATTTCCGAAGGCAAATATTACAAAGCCGAAAAAACATTGACATCTGCGCGAATTGTAGCGAAGGGACTAAGGTGTGGAGTGATTGAATCTATCCGATAAGGATCGCCGCTGGCTAAAATACCGCAAATCGTTACCTCATAAGAGTATTTTAGTTCCCATATTGGGACGTATCTTGTAAATCGTATATTAGCTTAATATATTTCTGAATTCCGCCATATGAGTCTTGAAAAGGATATCCAACAAGTCAAATTCCGCAATGATTACCAGAAACTGATGATCAACATCATCTTCACCCATAACTGGATCATGGAGCGGAACAAGCAGTTCTTCGATAAGGGAGACATCACTCCGCAGCAGTTTAATATTCTCCGCATTCTACGCGGTTCGGGAGTACCGCTTTCGACCCTTCAAATCAGGCAACGCATGCTTGATAAAATGAGTGATACCAGCCGTATCGTTGACCGGTTACTGAAAAAGGAACTTGTGAAGAAAGTCATTTGCGAATCAGATCGTCGACTTGTAGATGTTACCATCACTGAAAAAGGAATGCATTTACTCGAAAATCTCGACAGCTATAATGAAGAGCTCGACAATATGCTCAAGACTCTAAACCATGATGAAGCAAAAGCACTAAACGGCCTCCTCGATAAACTTCGCAATTCTTCTTAATAATTCCATTCTCTATTAAATACTTTGAAGTTTTATAAGACGTTTACTTAGTGGTTTACAAGTTAACAAGTTAATAAGTTAACAGGGTTTGCCCGGTTAGTTAATCCTTGTTAACTTGTCAACCGAAGTTCCCGCGAAAGCGGGAATCTTTCAACCTTTGTTAACCTCTGTCAACCTTTGTCAACCAATGTTCAGAAGCTGCATCGCAATAGTGTGTATAGTCTTATCATTAATAACCCAAGCACAGCCATCGCATGAATTCCGTGCAGCCTGGGTCGCAACTGTTGACAATATTGATTGGCCAACCAAGGGAAACTACAATTCCGATAGTCAGAAAGTTGAATACACCAGGATGCTTGATATGCATCAGCGTAATGGTATCAATGCGGTGATTGTGCAAGTGAGACCAGCGACAGATGCTTTTTATCCTTCGCAATATGAGCCATGGAGTGAATGGTTGACCGGTAAACAAGGCAAACCACCTTCTCCCTATTATGATCCATTAGAATTCATGATTGAAGAAGCGCATAAGAGAGGAATGGAATTTCATGCCTGGTGCAATCCTTATCGCGCGGTTTTTAATATCGCAAAGTCGTCCATCGCACCTACACATGTAACCAAATTACATCCTGAATGGTTTCTTAATTACGGCGACACGAAATACTTCGATCCCGGAAATAAAGAAGCCCAAAATTTTGTAGTGAAAGTGATTCGCGATATCGTGAGTCGCTATGATATCGATGCAGTTCATTTCGATGATTATTTCTACCCTTATCGTATTGCTGGAAAAGAATTTCCTGATGATAAGAGTTTTGAAAAATATGGCAATGGTTTAAATAGAGAAGATTGGAGAAGAAGTAATGTGGATTCAATCATCGTAATGCTTGAACGTGCAATCAAAGAAGAGAAAAAATATTGTCGTTTTGGAATTTCACCATTCGGTGTATGGCGCAATAAGGATAAAGATCCTGAAGGAAGCGAAACACAGGCAGGTCAAACAAATTACGATGATCTTTATGCAGATATCTTGCTTTGGTTGAAGAATGGCTGGATTGATTATGTAGCACCGCAATTGTATTGGGAATTCGAACATCCACGCGCACCCTATCAGCCATTGCTTGATTGGTGGAGCACGCACAGTTATGGTAAGCATTGCTATATCGGTTTGGGTATTTATCGGGCAGGAAGTAATGCTGCATGGAAAGACAAAACGCAATTGCCGAGACAAATTGAAGCATTGCGCCAGCGTCCGGAAATTCAGGGCGCAATTTATTTTAGCAGTAAATCATTTGTCAAGAATCCAAATGGTTGGTCAGATAGTTTAAAGAATAATTACTACAGAACGCCTGCATTAATTCCTCCAATGGCATGGATTGATTCGACCAAGCCAGAATTGCCACTAATAGTTGGATACGGTACTGTATCCGATGCTGGCGAAGTTGGAGAGAAGAAAGAATTAGGCGGGATTACCAATTATTACTTTCTCACTAATATTCGAATGAATCGCCCTGACATTAAACAGCTCGCTGTTTACTTTTTCAAAGGCGATGAGAAAGAAGGGAAATTGGTTAAAGTGGTAAGCAAGAACAAATCGGATAATGTATTCTCTTTTTCAATCCCCAGAGCATTATTTGAACAGACTGATCATTTTAGTATCGCCGTCACTTCTGTATCCCCTACTAATGTAGAAAGCCTTATAAGTGAACGAATAATCGTCAAAAAAGAAGGCGACAGCTGGAAACTCGAACTACCCTAATTTTGCAATTCCGCTCCACTCTTAGATTGTCGATTTAAGAGAAATTTCCGCGGAGTGGGAAGAAATATAAAATATCCCTGCCTGACGGCAGGAAGGAAATAACAAATATCAAATAGCTATGCCTGGTTATGAACTATGGGGTGCCGAAGAAAGAAAAGAATTGAATGATGTGCTGCAAAACGGCATTCTTATGCGCTATGGTTTCGATGGACCAAGAAAAGGACATTGGAAATCGAAAGAACTCGAAGCTGCAATCTGTGAAACTTTTGGTTGTAAGCACGCTCAATTAGTTTCAAGCGGTACCGCCGCATTGACTACTGCATTGAGTGCACTGGGCGTGGGTTATGGTGATGAAGTGATCATGCCATCATTCACTTTTGTTGCAAGCTTTGAAGCTGTGATTAGCGTCGGCGCTGTACCGGTAATGGTTGATGTGGATGATACTTTGACGCTTAATCCCGAAGCGATAAGAAAAGCAATTACGCCAAAAACAAAATGCATCATGCCCGTGCATATGTGCGGAAGCATGAGTGATCTCGATGCAATTCAGGCAATATGCAAGGAACATAAATTATTATTGCTCGAAGATGCGTGTCAAAGCATTGGAGCAAGCTATAAAGGCAAATCATTGGGAACAATTGGTGACGCAGGAACATTCTCCTTTGATTTTGTAAAAACAATGACCTGCGGAGAAGGTGGAGCAATACTGACCAATCGCGAAGATATTTATACGAAAAGCGATGGATTCAGTGATCACGGGCATGATCATTTAGGTGTTGATCGCGGCGCAGATCTGCATCCTTTTATCGGATATAATTTTCGTATTTCTGAATTGCATTCCGCAGTTGGACTCGCGCAAATACGAAAGCTGGATCAATTCTTATCTATTCAAAAAAAGAATCACGCGGCCTTAAAAAATATTCTTTCTTCAATTCCTGAAATCAGTTTCCGTCGCATTCCGGATCCAGAAGGAGATAGTTGTACTTTCTTAAGCTGGTTTCTTCCAACCGAAAATATTGCCAGAGCATTAGTTGCTGAAATGCGTAGCCAGGGAATTCTTGCTGGAAACTTTTTCTGGTACGACAATAACTGGCACTATATCCGCAAGTGGGACCATTTAAAAAATGCAACCGCATTAAATGCACTCCATCCTGAATTGAAAGCTGCAATTCTTCATCACGCCAATAAAGATTTCAGCTCAAGCGATGCAATTCTGGGAAGATGCATTTCAACAGCTATAAGCCTTAGTTGGTCAGAGCAACAAATCAAAGAAAAAGGAGAGAAGATTGTTGCGGCAGTGAAGAAAGTATTGGCGAGCGAAGCTGTTTCCAGTAAGTAAGTCACTTCCATCAATATAATCGTCATCCCTGCCAATAACCGCGAATGCGGTTATCTTGCAGGGACCCCCGACCAAGGGGTCGAGAACCTAATACCAAAACCATTTCAATTTACCCTGAGGAAATCCTCACGTTTTTACCGTTTTTTCACCATGGAATTTAACGGCAACATTGCTATAATGCAAAATGAATCTGAATTACGGTGGATGGGTTTACATAATGGCGAATAAGTACAATAACGTTCTTTATATCGGATCAACTTCTGAATTATTCTTTCGGGTCATTGAACATCGCGAACAGGAATATTCAAAATCATTTACCGCTAAATATAATTGCGATAAGCTGGTCTATTTTGAGCACTTTGAATGTTTAGAAGATGCTCATACAAAAGAGAGGCAAATGAAGAAATGGAAAAGGGCGTGGAAAGATGAGTTGATCACTAAGTTTAATCCGGAATGGAAGGATTTGTTTGGGACATTACCGGCACCTTAAATTATAGAAGAGTTCACGAGTTGGCAGGAGGTCCCCGCTAGATAACCGCATTCGCGGTTATTGGCGGGGATGACGATCAAGTTTTTACTCAATCACTTTCGCCATTTCAATTAAACATCTCAAAAGGGGAATCTTCAAATTTCGAAATTCGCTGCTGTTGCATTGAATAGCCACACACAAATCTTTTTCGGGGAAGTATAAAACTTCGGTGATGTAGCCTGGAAAGAATCCACTATGGCCAACGGCGTTTCCAATGGCTGTCGGTCGAATGATTACTCCTAACCCATATTTTGTATCTCTGCCTAATTTAGCCGGAACTCCATCGAGCATCAATTTCATTGTTGAACTATCCAACACTTTTCCTGAATAAAGCAGCTTTGCCCATTTGGCGAGATCAGTCGTAGTTGAATAGATTCCACCACCGGTCCATTCGAATTGAGGGTTGATGATAAATTTTCCATCCTCATCAATCACCTTATCCTTTCCGCCAAATTCATTGTTTGCGCCCGCATAACCCAAGATCAATCCATTCAATTTTCGTTGATCACTTGGTTTAGTTTCGTTCAGTTTATATTTAGAAAGAATTCGTTCCCGTAAAAGATCATAATATTTCTTGCCACTTATCTTTTCTAGTATCAATCCCAATAAAATATAATTGGTATCCGAATATTCCCAACCTTGCCCGGCAGCGAAGCTTGCTTTTTCATCAAGGATATATTTCAACAGCTCTTCAGGAGTCCAAACCTTATCGGGTTGATTCGTTAGATCTTTTGTGAAGGCTTCTTTGAATTCATAACGCATCACTCCGCTTGTATGATTCATGATCATCCTGACTGTTATGTCGGCGGCATTGGGAATCCTGCTGTACCATGGTCTATCACCCAGCCATTTTGATACCTTATCCTCCAATGAAAATCTTCCTTCTTTTATGAATTGCAAAGCAACAGCAGAAACATAAGTCTTTCCAACACTTCCCTGCATCAACATCGATGAAGCCTGCATTGGAATTTGTTTTTCCTTATCTGCAAAACCTGAGACAATCGCCACAGGACCATTATTCTTATATACAACAGCAGCTGACAGCCCAGGATAATTTCCATTAATTCTTAGTGAATCAAGAATTGATTGAAGTTCCTGCTTGTTTACTTGTGCAAAAAGAATAGATGGTGCAAGAAAAAGAAATAGCAAGGATCTTTTCATCTTGAATCTTTGTTTAAGACAAGATAATAATAAGCGTTGGACAATGAATTAACAATGGTATAGAAACCCGGATATATCAAATTGCAATGTCCCGGAGGGACAGCGTCTCTGTAGCAAATTTGGAAAAAGTATATTCAAGCCCCGTAGGGGCGAGGCCTTTAAGACGCAACGCCTATTGCTTTTTCCCCTCAAGCTTATTTGTGTAATCCAAAGATCCGAAACGAAATCGTAAAGGAACTGCAGTATATTTTTCAAGAAGCCATTCTTGTTTACAAAAGAATGCGAAATGGCTGGTGTAATAATTGGGTTGAATGCTGGACGGTTTTGGCAAATAGGAAACTGAATCTTTTTTTAAGGAATTATTAGGGAGAAAATGATTCGACCATGGCGCAGAACGTCCTGAAGAGTATTGATGCGAAGAGCCAGACTGACGCGTGACCACAATGGATTCCTGCTGGGCAAAAGCGTGGTTTCCGAGCCCCAGAAAAATCACAACAATAATTTTATTAAATCGTTGCCGCATCTATTTTATAAATGTACGTAAATTACGGCCTGATTTTTGTGGAATAGCCGCTTTTTTCAAAAAAAACCGTTTGAAAGACCCGGCCTAAACCTTTGAATGTCATGGCCCTTAGCCAGAGTCTACAACAAAAACTATTACAAAAGCTCTCTCCTCAGCAGATTCAGTTAATGAAGCTGCTGCAGGTTCCTACTGCAAATTTAGAGGAAAGGATTAAGGAAGAGCTTGAGGAAAACCCGGCCCTGGAGCTGTCTGAGGATGATCATGAAGACAACTATGATGAAACAAAAGATGAGTTTGAGAATGGCGAAGATGATTATGAAACGGAAGGAAGCGAAGAAGAATATGATAATATCGATATCAGCGAATATGTAAACGAAAGTGATGATGAGATTGCTGATTATAAACTTCGCGATGATAGCTGGGGCGATAATGAAGAAACAAAGACTGCACCGCACAGAGTTGAGACAACTTTTCATGAACACCTTCTCGAGCAACTAGGTATGTTGAAGCTGGACGAAAAACAGCGAAAGATTGCAGAGCAAATTGTTGGAAGTATTGATGATGATGGTTATCTCCGCAGGGAATCCAGCGCAATTGTAGATGATCTCGCCTTTCGTCAGAATGTTGAAAGCAATGAACAGGAAGTTGAGGAAGTAATTAAAATGATTCAGAAGTTCGACCCACCCGGTGTGTGTGCGCGAAATCTGCAGGAATCATTGCTTTTACAATTGCAGAGATTGAAAGCTGCCGGCAAGGACGTTGAAAAAGCTATTGAAGCACTTACTCATTATTTTGACGAGTTTACCAAGAAGCATTATGAAAAGATTCAACGCGGGTTGGATTTGGATGATGATGGATTGCGTGAAGTGATCAGCCAGATCGTTCGTTTGAATCCAAAGCCAGGCGGCCATCACGGCGATATCAATAAAGCGGAAAGTTATGTAGTGCCCGATTTTTTCATCTTTAATAATGGTGGTAAGCTCGAGCTGACATTGAATTCAAAGAATGCGCCTGACCTCAGAATAAGTGAAGGCTATCGTGATATGTTGAAAGAATACGACCGTGGTGCTAAGAAAGATCGTCGTCAAAAAGAAGCTGTGCTCTTTATCAAGCAAAAGATCGATGCAGCAAAGTGGTTTATTGATGCGATCAAACAGCGTCAACATACATTGAGCAGCGTAATGGAAACGATCATGGAATATCAGCGCGATTTCTTTATGACCGGTGATGAAACAAGTTTGAAGCCGATGATCCTTAAAGATATTGCTGAACGTACTGCTCTGGATATCTCGACAGTAAGCCGTGTTGCAAATAGCAAATTCGTTCAAACCGAGTTCGGAACATATAGACTAAAATTCTTCTTTAGTGAATCATTGAGTACCGATAGCGGTGAAGAAGTATCAACTCGTGAGGTCAAGAAGATTTTAAGTGATATGATCGAAGGTGAAAGCAAGAAGAAGCCACTAAGCGACGAAAAACTTACAGAATTACTTCAGGAAAAAGGCTATAATATTGCACGCCGTACAGTTGCCAAGTACAGGGAGCAGCTGAATATTCCAGTTGCCCGCTTGAGAAAAGAACTTTGATATGCGTATAGTTACTGCCGAAGGAGAGATGACCAAAAACAATTCTTTTGTAAGAATTGCGGCCAATGTTATTTCAGTTGTATTTCATCCTTTATTCATTGCTTCATATATTACTGCTTTCTTACTCTACGTGCATCCCTATGTTTTTTCCGGCTTTCCGGACGGATTAAAATTCTTTCGTCTTGTTTCAGTGATATTCAACACCGCATTCGTTCCTCTCTTTGCTGTATTCCTCATGTGGCGTTTGAAACTGGTAGAATCAGTCTATCTCAAAACACAAAAGGATCGCATCATTCCCTTAATCATTGCGACTATATTCTACTTCTGGATCATGTACGTCTCAAAGACCCTGCCCGAGAATCCAGAGATATTTGCAACATTTCTTAAAGGCAGTTTTATCGCCGTATGCGTCACCTGGTTCTTCAATATATTTATTAAGATCAGCATGCACGCCGTTGCAATGGGAGCCGCACTCACCTTCTTCATATACTTTTCCTTCACCGACTCCGAGCCCAGCGGACTCTACCTCGCAATCGTAATTCTCATCACCGGCCTTGTATTAACCGCAAGAATGATTGTATCCGATCACACTACCAAAGAAATTTATGTAGGATTGTTTTTAGGATGCCTGGCGCAATTGGTTGCCGTCTACGTTTAGGTTAATCTAGCAAGACACTCAACTTTTGTTTAATTGAGTGAGCGACATGAATGCGAGCCTTCAGTGGTTTGTCGATAGCCTGAGATTCAGATTACGCCCCATACAGGCAATGTCATTAAGTTAAGGATCAACTACGTCATTGTGATTTTGGAATATAGAATTTCAAAACGAATTTTTCCAGATCCAAAACGATTTGCAGAAATACTGAAATCCAGATTTCGCTCCATACGGAGCTTGTTTCCATGGGCTGCTGCGTTTGCTACCAATATTTCACCCCTAACGGGGTTTGCCAATAACCGGAGTTTCGCAAATATTCATACCAGGATTTAGAATCCAAGCCTTGACAATTGCTTGTTGTTAATTTCAAATTGTCAGTTCAAACCCCTTTAGGGGTGAAATATTGGTAGCAAAACGTCGATAAAAGGAAACAAGCTCCGTATGGAGCGAAATCTGAAATACGGAGACTCAGTATTCACTTATGCAGTCCGCATAATTTGATTTTTGGATTCTGTTTGGAAAAAAAGATCGTCCATCCAACCTTAACTTAATGACATTGCCCATACGGGACTTAATTCTATACGGCAACGTTATGCTACCAATATTTGACTCCTACGGAGTCATTAAAACATATTCGACACTCTTTTGCGAGAAATGAATTATCAATAAATTTCTTTTCTGCGCTTGGCCACTATACGAATGAATCTTTGCCGCAACAAGATGATGGTTTTATGTTGACCCCGAAGGGGTATAATCTTGGTAGAAATATTATCCCCCCGCGTTTCCAAGCCCCGTAGGGGCGACACGTGGAAAAGCCGCGTAGCGGCGACAGGTGGGTAGCGCTTTTTTTTATGCCCCTTTCTTTTGCGCCTCGGCGCAAAAGAAAGGGGCATAAAAAAAAGCCCAATCATAGGGTACGAACCTAGATGAGCTTTTTCGCCTTCAAACCATCTGAAGTTTATTATCCAGGAAAGCCGTTCAAAATCCTGGACTTCGTCAGATAGTCTTTTTTAGGATGATAAATGAAGAGACATGAACCACCCTTAATTATTTTAATAACCTTTTCAGTATCTTTTTTCGGAACAGCGGGACAGCCATAGCTGCGTCCGCTATATCCTGCACTTCGAATATAATTTGAGCCTACATAATCAGAACCATGAATAACGATCTTTCTTTCATCTGCAAGGTCATTGATCCCTTTTTCCAATCCTTCGATCTTTAATGAAAGACCATGATCGCCATAATATGTTCTTCTGGTAACATAAAAACCAAGACTGCTTTTATGTGACTCAGGATTATTTGAGAAAGATCTTGCGTATTCACCACCAGATCCGCGACCATGTGCTACGAATGTACTGACCAGCACTTTCTTTTCTTCGAGGTCAAGGATAAATAATCGTCTACGCTTTGACGATATACTGAAATCGCAGATTGATAAAACATCTTTTTTATTCAATTTGCCAACTTGCAGCAATTTCTGATAACCTGTCCATGCATATTCAAAAGCTTTCTTGCTCAATCCGAATCTGCTGAGATGCATGCTATCATATAATGATAGTGCTTCTTCAGTAATACGAACCGCTTCTGATTTCTCTACTACAGGTAACCCATCTTTGTTTAATGTAAAACCAGTAACCGCTGCAGCACCTTTATTAGAGCTGGAGATTAGGGCAGGAGAGACGAGGAATAAGAAAAACAATCCTGCCAGGGATACGGATTTTATCTTGGATCTAGTGAACATAGGGTCTTTCAGCGTCGCCGTAATTAAAACGATATGCTGCCGAAAATATTATCGTTCTGTTACTTGTGCAAGCTTTTTAAACCCTTATTTTTTATTGTATTTCAATCGGTCTTTTCGATTAAGTAATAATGCTTAGTAAGATTACGACTATTGCATTAGTTATCTTTCCATGACACCAGACTTAGGTTTTTGAGGGCTAAATTCATTCAGGTAGATCTTAATAAGAAGTAGAAATAAGGCCAATAGAATAGGGCCGAAAATAATGCCTATAAAGCCGAATAGATTTACTCCGGCAATAACACCGAACACAGTTATGAGCGGATGCACATCACCTACTTTTTTTGCAATCCAAAAACGAAAGAAATTATCAACGAGTCCGATCACTCCAAATCCATAGACCAACATAATGATACCTCTTCCTGTATCGCCATTAGCAAAGAATAGCACTGCAAGAGGTACATAGGCAAAAGCTGCTCCGATTACGGGTAGCATTGCCGTGACGCAGGTTATCACAAACCAGAATACAGGCTCTTTTACACCAATAAAATAATAACCTATCAATCCAACTATTCCCTGGATAAATGCGATTAATGGAATACCGATCGCATTCGAAAGCACCATTCCATTCATATCATTTCTTAGCAACAATACATTTTCATCTTTTAAAGGAACCCATTCATAAAATGCAGATTCCATTTTTCTGCCCTGCGTGAGCATGAAAAAAAGCATGAAATACATAGTCGCTACGATCGTAAGGGTATTAAATGTACCAGTCAGCAAATTCGTCAGCGTTCGCCCTAACCAATCGGATACTTTTTGTGTGTTTTCGGGTGTTAGGAGATGATAATTGTATTGGTCCTCGTATTTCTGAATGAACTTCTGGAAGGATGCAATTACTTCATTCGAATGACTAACCGCAAATGCAATCTTTGAAGAAAGCATATTAATCAGAATGAAGATCGGCAGCAGGATGATAAGAAATGACAACAACATCAATAAGCCCGCGGCAAGATTCTTATTCCATTTATCCTTACCAACAAGAATGAACTGGTACTTACGAAGAATAACATATAAAGTATAAGCACCCAATAAGGATGGTAAAAAGAATTGCAACTCCCTAAAAAGGATATACCCGAGAATTATAATAAACGCCAGTATCAATAGCTGGCGAATGACATTGTTAGGGATCGCGTTCATTGTTTAAATGTAACTTATTTCAAATATTAAGAAAAGCCCCCGATTTGCAATGGGTGGACTTTTCAATTCAACAGTAGAACAGATGAGCAAGGAATGATCAATTTAGATCGGATGGGTACTTATCACAAAAAGAAATACCCATCCGATGAGAGTTGATTATTCCTTGTTCATTTGTTCATCTGTTGAATGACGACCCCTGCACTAGCGAAAGAAGGGCACTTCTCAACCTAAATAACAACCTTCTTCCACTTGCCTCTCTTAAAAATAAAGTAAGCCCAAACAGCGATTACTGTTTCCGCAACCGGTATTGCGATGAATGCGCCTTTTGGACCAAGGTTGAATCCTTTGGCAAGTACGTAGGCGAGTGGTATTTGAATTAACCAAAAGCAAACAAAGTTTACCCAGGTTGGTGTCTTTGTATCACCCGCTCCATTCAGTGCCTGGATCATCACCATTCCTACACCATAAAAAACATACCCCGCTCCAATTATTTGCAAGGATAAGGTGCCGACCTCCCTCACTTTCGGATCTGAACTGTAGAGGCTAACAATAGGGAAGGCAAGGAACATAAAGATAACTGTCACAATTGCCATGAAAATGGCATTGTATTTTGCTGCAAGCAATGCGCTTTGTTCAGCACGCTCAGGTTGTTTCGCCCCAAGATTCTGACCCACAAGCGTAGCCGCAGCATTGCTTAATCCCCATGCCGGTAATAAAAAGAACATGACATTCCTGATTGCAACCTGGTATCCAGCTGAAGTTTCCGCTCCACCTGTTTCAGCAATAAGCCGGGCAAGAAAGATCCAGCTTGCTGATCCGATAAGGAATTGAAATGTTGCGGGCCAGGAAACACTCGTTATGTTTTTAATCAAGGGCCAATCGAATTTCAAATGGCGAAGCTTGATGTGTATAATGCTATTGCCTCTGAACAGATGATAGCATTGATAAATAACACCTGTACCTCTGCCGATGACAGTTGCGATTGCTGCACCTTTTAATCCCAAACCTTCCCAACCGCCAATACCTCGTACCAGCAAAGGACAAAGGATAATATTCATTATGCTTGCAATCCACAAACTTCTCATCGCCATTGCGGCATCTCCTGCACCACGGAAAACTCCATTGATAAGGAATAGCAACATGATCACGAGACTTCCACCCATCATGATGCGAGTAAAGACTGCACCTTCAGTTGCTACAGCGTTATTTGCTCCCATTAGTCTTAAAATATTCGGAGCAAACACGACACCCAAAATGCTGACCAGTATAGTTAACACGAGAGAAATAAGTAAAGACTGCGCGCCTGCATGTGCGGCGTCGTCCTCGTTCTTCTCACCAATTCTTCGTGCAACCATTGCTGTTGCACCAGTACTAAGACCAATGGCAATTGAATAAACGATGGTAATAGTTGCTTCAGTCAAGCCAACTGTTTGAATTGCATCTGGACCAAGGTGCCCAACCACAAACATGTCAACAATAGCGAAAATGCTTTCCAGTGCAAGCTCCAGGATCATCGGAATTGCAAGCAAGACAATTGCTTTTCGCATACTTCCGGAAGTATAATCCTGTTGGTCTCCGCGCACTGCTTCCTTGATAATAGAATATATGGAACGTATAGTAATAGCGTTAGTTTGTACCTGAGACATAAAGATCGTCGATTAAAAATTGAGCAATAAGAATTAAAAGAGAAAAGGTCCGCGAGACGCGGAGAAATTCAGGAAGAGTAAACTCATTCCGAGCCCCGATAGGTTGAAGCTTATCGGGAAGCCTTAATGGCCATATCAGCGAGAGAACGGGTAATCATATTACCAAAATTGAGAGACAAAAGTAGGAAAGACCCTTGATTGGGCAAATTTCTTTTTAGTAACTGGTCAGGAATAAAGGGCAATAGACAATGGGCAATAGGCAATAGGCAATAGGCAAATGAGTCCGCAATTCAGAATTTTTTGCTCATTTGCCTATTGCCAATTGCTTATTGCTTATTTGCTTTTCCGCTTCTCACAGACATTTCCGCTGCAACATCCTCGTCATACGGCTTGGATACTTCTTCATTTTCATTCTTTGCTTTTCCTCCCGAACGGTCAGCACGCGTATTGCCTTTGGGTGACATTTCACGATCTGTCTTACGAGTTGAATTACTCTGCTTATTGTTTTTCTTGTTTCGCATAAAACATGATTTGTCTTATGTCGATAAAACTTATGCCAATAGCATTCAAGTTATTTGGGGTCAATTAGCAACATAAGAGATTGCAAATAATAAAAAATCCCCCCGTCAACGCGGAGGGATTATCCTTCATGAGTGTTGCCTTAGAGATTTACTTTTTCATAGGCTAGAAGCAATAGGCCAGAAATTTAGAAACAACCTTGATTAATAATTGCCTATTACTTATTGCCCATTATCTTTTTGGTACTCTTGATAAAGCTGCAAGCCTTATTTGAGTTGTGATGAATTTGCCTTTCATGACTAATGTTTTTATTGTTATTAATGTTTTTCAGTTTGTCTCTCATCGTGTACATAAATAAGACGCGGCATATTCAAACATGTTACAGTAGGCGCAAAAAAAGAGATGACATTTATATGTGATAAATGTCATCTCTCTATTGTTAAAAACGTTAACGATTAGAAGCGCGTAGAAGGGCACCCTACCTTCTTATCTCTTTTGTAAGCTGGAAGACCAGCAATTCTCTTGTATTGACTAACGAAAGAACGCATAGTAAAAGTAATAGCGGCAAAATACCATCCATCACTTAGCTTATCATTACCTCTCTGCGTACCTGCAGGTGGATATGGTTCTGTTCCGATCTCATTTCCACGATAAGCGAGATCGACTGCCGTCTGTCCTCTTGCAGCAAGTAGTGCAGACTGATCTACGTAAGTCTTGCTCACATCATCAAGATGATCGGTAAACAGTTTGCGAATGCCAAACTCGAGGCCAATTCGCATGTCTTCATTAATTGCATACTCTCCACCAAATGAAATAGGAATAGCGATTTGAGTTAATTTATATGGTTTAACTCCACTCACGAAACCCTCACCTTCTGTGCTCAATGGCGCGAGATAGGTTTTTGTTCCAGCAAGTGTTGTAGTGTATGGATTGAAATGATACACTGAAATACCTGCTGAGATATAGGGTGTCCACCATTTATCATTAAAACTAAATAGGTTGTATTGAGCGCCGACTTCCCACTCAAACATTTTCGTTTTGAAATTGAGATTGCGCATTTTCATGTTGGCATTTCCAAGTTTGTCATCTGCCTTCAAAGAAGTCATGGTCAAATAGGTTCTTGCTAGAAAATGCTCGGAAAGGTCAAACTTCATTCCAAAGGATCCAAGGAAACCGGCCTGGTTAAAGGTGACGGGCTTTGCCTGAAGATCGCCCTGGTAATTGGCAACCCCTGCTCGGGCTGAGAAATAAATATTCTGCGCACTTAATACTAAGGGGAAGCAGAATAAAAGGACTAAAAGTTTTTTCATGAATCTGGGTTTCGGGTAAAGGATTGTTCGTCAATGCCAAAACGTTTTTTAGGTCGGGAAATTGTGGCCCAAGCCTAACTATAGAGCCTGAAATTGGAGGAGTTTTTAGCCACGGAGGACACGGAATATGCGGAAGAATTGGGGAAGGCTCAAGTAGTATAGAAATCCCTAAAGCTCGAAAGCTTTTTAGCCACGGAGGCCACGGAGGTCATGGAATACACGGAAAGATGTTTAATCGATGTGATTTGTAACCCTGTTCATGGGCTTGGAAAAAAATAATCCGTGTATTCCGTGTCCTCCGTGGCTTCCGTGCCCAAAAAAAGTCCCGCAAAAAGCGGGACTGTAATGGCTATACTTTCTAATTATTTAGCTCTTTTTCCGTAAACCAGATAATGCTGCTATTCTGATCTGGGTTGTGATGTATTTGCCTCTCATGACTAATATTTTTATGGCTATTTATAAATTTTGTTTTCTCTAAAGCGCTTTCGCGTTTGCTATACTTTGTTAGTAACTAGCTCTTTCTGCGTGAACCCGATAAAGCTGCGAGCCTGATCTGAGTTGTGATGTATTTGCCTCTCATGACTTAATTTTTTTATTGTTATTAATGTTTTTCTTATTTCTTAATCAGTACAGAAATAGGACGCAAAACTCTCAACCAGGTTACAGTTCGATGAAAAAAATCTTTCGAATCCTCGGAGTTAATGGGGAAAAGATTACTAAGCCTTTCAGTTTCAGGCTGGGCCGCCGACGGAATGATTTTTTAATAATTGGGGTAAAATCATGTTATGTTCAGAAACGTTCACTGGTCCATTTTTTTGAAAAATGGACTAATTGCGGCCTTCTTTTACTGTGCGGCCGTTTTCCTCTTTATAAAAGATGCCCGATTTCAGGAGACATGGGTACTTTACGTCGGCAATTTTTTGTTTGTAATTGTGGTTGTCTGCTTCCTTGTTTGGTTTAATCGAAGGAGAAAAGAAAATAAAACTTCTGTGTCAATGTTCATGGCAGGTCACTTGCTTACTGCAGTTGGAATTGCTTACTCCTTTATAATTTGTTTTATTCTGTTAATCATTTTAATTCCTGGATTCTTACATACAGGCCAAACCGAAAAAATTTTGAAAGGAGTTCCCGCAAATTCAATTCACGATAAAACAAATGGCCTTGCATTTATTGTTTTTGCAAATGCACTGGTAGGAAATTTTTTTACCGGAGCATTCGTCTCGCTTGTGTTTCCTTTTTCAATGAAAGAAGATCCAACATCTGATAAGATATCGTCCAGGCAAGCTGAGTTAAAACCTTGATGAGATTGGAATCAAAACAATCAGTTAAATCGCTTAAAATCCTGGTCATGACTTCAGCGACCCAATCCACTTCCCATCTTCCGTAATCAACTTGCCATCATTACCGATCAGCAGAAGTTTGCTACTTATCAATCGAATAAAAAATGGATAATTGCGATCATCCAATGCCACCATCTTGCCAATTACAGAAAGCTCATTATTTTCTATTCTAACAAGGCGTGATCCAACAGTTATATAATATCGGGCAGAAGGATCGCCAGGGAATTCAACTTTTCTCCAAACATATTTTGGATCTAATATTGCCTGATCATTAGCAGTGTTGTCCTGCTCGGGTTCTTTCTGTGGTTCTTTTGGTTTACTGAAAACAATTTCATTTCCAAGTGAAGGATCTGCAGCGTTCCATCCTTTTGCAATCGCATAAAGCCGGTCGGCCTGCTGGGGATGCGTTAAAGATGCTTTTCTATTTCCAGCCAATTTCATTGCGGCTTGTGCTTCTTCAAGTGATGCTCCCATTCTACGTAGCACAAATCCCGAAAATTCATCTGCCTCCAATTCTTTCCCGGGTTGACTCCCTAACCCATCTAGCGTATGACCATTCAGGTGATGGCCGATTTCATGTGCGAGCACACTTACCGCGGCCCATTTATTACCGGTCGCTTCTGTTAATGCTTCGAGAAAACTTGGATTGTATAGAACAAAACGTTCACCGTTGTAAGTAACCGCAATTGCATTAGGAACATTTGCAGGTCTGATCTTAAAGTTTGCCTTTACGCCGACTGCATGAATGATTTCATCTACGATGTCAGAGACAGGATCAGGAGAAACAATATTTCCAAATGAAAAACTGCTGACAAAGAGTAGTAATGCCAAAACTATCCGCCTCATATCTTTCCTCTTTTTTAAAGATCATAAATTAACAAATATCCGGCGAATAGTATTGTTAGGGGGAGTTCAATTAACACAAATTTTCAAAAGGCAAAAGGCAATAGGCAATAGGCAATAAGCAATAGGCAAACTAGTCTTAAACTCGGATATTCTTGATCATTTGCCAATTGCCAATTGCCTATTGCCTTTTGTTCGTCAGTATTTCCATGAATTTAGATCAGCGCCAGCGGGTGCGCGACCTTTGACTTCCTCTGCCCATTTGGGAATGAACATCTGGTGATAGCGAAGACGTGAAATATAGTTTGGTTGAGTATGATCGCCATTCCAGCAATGCTCGGCGCGATCACCATAGTCTACTTCGCCATCGTAAGTGGGATCTTTCAATGTCTTTAACATTTCTTCAGCTAAATACACGGCATTATTCAGATAGAAATTATCCATGTCGCCGCAATAGATATGGATCTTTCCTTTCAACTTCACACCAAGCTTTGGCCAATCACGTTTGAGAATGTATGAAAGATCATAGTGATCTCGCCAGTACATTGCTGTAGTGCTGTCGATCGTTCCAGTTACCTTATCCCAAATTCGTTTTGGATATCCATCTTTGTCAACTGGTGAAAACACTGCTTCCCATATATCCCATTGTTGACCACTTCTTGTTTTGGTACCTAATAACAATTCACGGTAATTCATTTCCTGCAATGTTGCGCTAACATGACCAAGATAGTTTCGTAATCCCGGTCTTGGTGTTTTTTTGAAATCACTTTCCAACCAGTATGCATTTTTATCTTTATAAATATCTACGACAGTATAAGCTCTGAAATCAATAGGATCCGGACATGCACAATAACAACCATTGTATTCATCGGGATAAAAAGTTTGAGCAGCGAGCACTTCCCATCCGCCGGTTGAACCACCATACATAAATCTTGCCCAACCTTGTCCGATACCGCGAAATCTTTTTTCAATTTCTGGAATCAATTCATAGGTGATCGCGTCTCCATAAGGACCGATATTGGCTGAATTCACTGCATAGCTATCATCATAAAATGGATTCGCGTGTTGAATTTCTATTGCAATCACTCTTGGGAAATTTGGCGCGGTCCATCGTTTATAAAAATCATATGCTTCCTGCTGAATGATTCTATTGTATCCTGATATATGAAATCTTTCGCTATAATCTGGTTTCAAACTTGTATCCGGTGGAGTTGTTCGAAAGCCACCGAAATCATCGGGAAAATGACCATGAAATATAGCAAGCGGATATTTTACATTTGGATGAGTATCCCAACCCTCTGGTAATAACACATGCGCTCCAATATACATTGGCCTTCCCCAAAACTCAGTGAGCATTTTGCTTTGAATCTTTATATGCTTGACGTATTTGGTATCTTCTGGTTCTTTTATTGGTGGAATAGTTTCGGTAAGTTCAATACGAATTATATTCTTTAATCTCGGGTCAATACGAATCTTCACTGGTTTTGAATATAGATTACCTGGCGCACGATTCCATTGCTGCCCTTCTCCTCTATCCATTGGCAATTTCACAACATGACCATCTTTCTTTTTGAAAGTTTCATATTTATGCAAGAGTGCTTGCACATAATATTCTCCTGCTGGAAGATCTTTCAAACTTTGTAACGGATATCCAAATTCCTTTGAAGTGAATGCCTTTGATTCGCCGGGCTTCCAATTTTCTACATCTTGCCCAAATGCAACCTGTGTTGCTGGTCCATCAACAATTTGAAATCGAGGTTCTTCCTTATTGTTCTTTGAAATCATCAAGAGTAATCGACCATCTAATGGCGCCGCGCTTTGTTTCGAAGAATAAGAAACCAGGATTGGTTGTTGCGATTGAGCTGATAGAAAAACAAATAGAGCAGCCATTAAAAAATAGAATCTCATAGCAGAGGGTTTGTGTACAAAAGTTAGGGAACAATAAGCAAAAGGCAATAAGCAAAGGGCAAAAGGCAATTTTAGAACAACTAATTGCCTTTTGTTCATCAGAAAGCCCCGGCACAAGGCCAGGGCTCCTATTTCCAAGTACACCAGATAAAAAAGGCTATTTAATGTCTTTCTTTTCTTTATTTCCTTTGTTGTCTTTTTTCTTAATTATATCTCCATTCTCTGCAATCATCAATTTTACTTTGTCAGATCCTTTCTCAAGTTCTACTTCATACATTGTTCTGTCTTTATCATTTTCCTTATCTGTTTCTACGATTGTATAGTCAGGATAATCTTTCTTAATTCTGTTGCTTACTGCTGCCGGCAAAGTTGAAGGGTCAGTTACTCTTGATGTAGTATAGATCCAATTACCGTCATCATACCACGCAACATAGTCTGCATTGTCGATGTTGAATCTTACTTCATAGTCATTCGCGTCAAGATTATATCTTACGTCTGAATGATCCATTGTGGACTTGTCAACGGAGTTGTCATACTTCGACCAACGTACATTTGATGCATTCGGGTACTTTGATTCAAAGCTGGTTCGGGTTGCCTGAGGTATATCATTGTATTGATCTGGACTGCTCGATGAATTTGCGATACGACTGGTGTCTTCACTCTTTTCATCAGCATCAGTTCTACCTTCCTGACACGCCACTACTCCAACTGCCAGACCAGCGACCAGGAACCAATTTCTTGCTTTCATATATTGACATTTTAGTTAGCAATAATCCCATAGCGGGATGATCGTACCTTGCGTTAAATTATTATGCCATTTACGGTTATTAATTGACTGCCAACCGAATTGAGAAATCACGCTGGGGATTTTTTACCCGAATAATGTGAAATGGGCAAGTCGATGTTCATTGAAAAGAATAGGGATGATACAAGAATTTGCGAGGGTATGGTTTTTTTACAGTTTTAGTGGAACTATTTCTATAAAAACAGAAGCCTATGATCACGAAAAATATAAATCAAAAACCGGATCAACCAGTTGAAGATCCCAAGAAGGATCCGAAACCGGAGATCCAACCGGAAAGAATCCCAGAAAATCCTGGTATGCCTGATGAAGATCCAGATGAGTATGAACCAGACGGACCGATAGAACCGGATTTACCAGAGGAAACGCCACCGACGATTAAGATGTAGTCAGGAGTCTGGAGTCGGGAGTCAGGAGTCAGTAATCGATGCAATTATTATATTAAGTTCTTTCCAATTAAAGTTCAAACTGCCGACTCCTGACTCCTGACTCCTGACTCCCGACTCCCGACTCTGGTACGATCTTTTCAATACATGAAATAGATATAATTATTGTGAAACCTTAAAATACGATTTATGATGAGTAGAAATCAAGGATTGGGAACTTTGCTATTGGCAGGTTTGGCAGCATTTGCATATTACAAGTATCGCAAGATGACTCCCCAACAGCGGACAGACTTTTTAAATGGCATAAAGGATAAAGGCAAGAAAGCTTTCGGCGGAGCAATGACAAACAATAAAACTACCGCAGAAACTAATTATAAACATTGAAAGAGTGAATCCGTATACTTTTTATAGGACCGCAATTGCGGTCCTATTTATTTTGTAGTCGTTATTTTTTAAACCTCGACAGAAATTTTTCTTTTTGATGCTCTTTGTCTGATCGTTTCGAAGTTTTCCGTTCTTATTAACTCGCCATTCTTGAATACAGTGTTTAAATGATCAGCGTATTCCGGGAACTCGGCTTGCCTTACGGTCTTAAATCCATCGACTGTTTCAATCAGTTTCAATTTTCCGGCTTTGGAAGTCTTGAATGAACGAGTCAATCGACCATGATAGTCCAATTCAACTGGATGCTTTCTTACTTCAACACTATTGCCGTTCAACTCTGCATAACTACATTTAAATGCGAATTGCTGAGTATCCCGATCGAGCTTTTGTAATAATGCGCCGCCCATTCCGAGCAAAAGATTTTCCGCACTGATATTATTTACTTTCAATGCGCCATAAATTGCACGAATGCTATCTATGTTGATGCCATCTCCTTGTAAGACTCTCACCTGCGGTGGCAAAACTTTAAACCCTTTTTCGTTCAACGTATAGCCAAACTTGTCCATCAATATGTCGAATACTTTGAGTAAAGTAAACACCGGATCACCGCTATCTGGACGAATCACAAGTACTCCATCTCGATTAAGGACCATTTCTTTCAATTCTTCACCCCAGTAATTTGCGCAAGCACGAAATATGTCAAAGGAATCAGAAACACAAGCCACGATTCCGGTTGGAAATGTCTTCAAAACATGTTTGAATATTTCTAATTCGCCTTTTTCGCCTAACAAAGTACAAATCGAGTGTTCCGTCGCAGGAACTGAAACGCCATAGATTTTATTTGCGCCATAATAGCGTTTAGCAAAAACACTTCCTTCCAGGGTATCGCTTCCATTGAAGTTTAACAAGTGCGCCGAACCTCCCAATCCAGCGCTTTCAACTGAACTCACACCGCGAAATCCAAAATCATTCAAAACGTAATCAATTCCGGCATTGGCAGCATAGGAAGCTGTTTCATTGAAATATTCTTCGACAATAAGTTTTATTTCTCTCGACATCGTTGCAACAGTACTAGGATACCAAATCTGCATCAACAATGTTTCAAGGAAATTAGTTAACCAGAAGCAGTTTGGATCTGTGTTTTCAATCGTCATCAAAACATTACTAACAGGAACTACCAAACCTTCTGGAACTGCTTTGATTCTTACTGGAAGTCTGCCGGAATACTTTTTAAGAATGTATTCAAATTTCGTTCTATCAAAAACGTCTGGTCGTCCAAACACTTCGAGAAGAAATTGTTCAGCTTCATCAATTTTTTCCTTTGTAATTACTTCCCCTTCTAAATAATGTTTGAGAAAGTATTGCAGTCCATAAAAGACCGTTTCGTCAAACTGGCCGCCACGACTCTCCAGGTAGGAATAGATTTGTGTTGTTCCTGGGTAATACAATTTGTGGTGACTGTATTTATAAGCATCGGCGAGTAATATGATATTTTCTTTCGTTTTCATATCTAAGAGATTTCATTATTTATAACAAATCGCGGATTTGCGAGTTGGCTATTTAAGTTCTTTAGAAGTATTTCGATTAATACGTGATGTTCAGGAACAATGCTGTTTTGTTCAATCATATTTTGCAGGTGATCAACAGCAAACCATTTTACCTCTTCGAGATCGTCAGAAGCTTTCGGCGATCCGAACAGGAATTCTGTCTTAAACAGTAGAGAAATGATTTTATCAGATTCATGACGATATCTCCAATCATCAATTTTTGCTGAGCCCAGATATTCCATGTCACCAGTTTCAATTGTACCGCACTCCTCAATTAATTCCCGTCTGGCAGCTGATTCATAACTATCATCCGTTGGATCAACAAAACCGCCTGGAAGCCGCCAACCAGTTTGACGAGGTTTTCTTCCTAATAAAACAAATTGATTTTTGTTCTGAACTAACGCGATATCAACTGTGGGATAAACCTTTTCATACATGTTGAAACAGGCGTAATTAATTCCGAGGCGGAAATCTTCTGTGTTGGAAATTTTATCTGAAACTCCTTCTCTTATTTGTGAAGCAGAATGATTGCCTATCTCTGGTAAGTCGGCCGTTTGTATCGAGCCATAATAATGGGAAATAAAACTATCCCGGCTACCGTAAAGAATAAAAGATTCATTTGGGAAAGTAGTCGTCAGTATTCTATCTAATTCATTACTCCAAACAATATCAGAAGGATGATCTGCAAGTGGAAGAACAACTAACCCCGGATAATCCTTTCGGATCATTTGCTCTCTTGTATAAAAATCAAATGGATTGCGTTTGGTTCCTTTCACTGGAGATACTCCTAATACAATAACAACTTTGTTGTGTTTGCGTGTTATCTCATTCAAAAGATATCTATGCCCTTCGTGTAAGAATGGTGTTTGAAACCTTGCTACTATAACTCCCGTGACTTTCATTTTGCGTTATTTATACGCAAATATGTTAAGGATTAATGAGATTTCCAAATTAAGCGTAAAAATTACGCAAAATAGATTGTTAATTGAGACGTCATGGAATCTAGATGTCTGGCAATCAGCGATTTAAGCTAAACCTCGAAGTTGATCCCTTCTTGTTGAAGTTGCAGGTATCTCTTTTTATTGAACTGAAAGATCTTACTTGGACGACCCGCTCCTGAGGGTTTTGAATGGCCGCCTGTTTCTTCGAGTAAACCCAGTGAAAGTATTTTTTTACTAAAATTTCTGCGATCTATTTCACGATCAAGCAAAGTGACATAAAGATTTTCAAGATCAGCGAATGGAAATTGTTTATCGAGTAATTCAAATCCAATCGGCTGATATCGAATCTTGGTGCGAATTCTTTCGGTTCCTAATCTTAAAATCTCCTTGTGATCAAAGGCCAACTTTGGAAGGCTTTTTATATTAAACCATTTTGCATTCTCTGCATCAGTACTTGCCTTGAGCTGCTGATACTTGCTTGATTTCACTAGTGCGAGATAAGCCTTTCCAGCACAGTGGGATCCGAAGCTTGGAATTCACGTGACTTGAAGTCGCGG
>JADMIO010888849.1_pt1 | contig 93206 bp, 97 predicted proteins | sample 8958161 | NCBI WGS metagenome assembly JADMIO01 (sample SAMN16585339, study PRJNA669376) | soil metagenome | isolation source: Crop rotation soil | place: USA: Cullars Rotation, Alabama | collected 2011
CGCGACAACTTGTCCACGTGGAATTCTAAGCTTAGGATCCCAATGTGCTGGAAAGATCATTTCCTTCAGGCGCACGTAGTCGCGCGCCTGCCGGCCGATGCCGGCAAGGATGAGGTGCTCCTGGGATGCGCCGGGCGTGATGTCGAGGAAGATCGGGTTGGCGCGATGCGTCAGCGCCTTGACGGCAAACACGTTGCGGGTCGATCGCGCGGTCGAATAGCCGGTGTATTCGGCCATCGGGCCTTCGTCTTCCTCCTCGTGGGCCAGAAGCTCGCCTTCGATCACATATTCGGCGTCGGCCGGAACGGCGAGATCGACGGTGTGGCATGCGGTCAGCTCGACCGGCTTGCCCATGAAGGCTCCCGCGATGGTGTATTCGTCGATCGTCATGGCGACCTTGGCCGCCGCCGCGACATAGAGCGCGGGCGGCGCGCCGATCACCACGGCGATCTCGAGGTTTCGGTTGCGGGCCGCGGCGCGCTTGTGGTGCTCCCACAGGTCGCCGCGCGAGCCGAGATTGATAGCGAACCGATGCGGGCCCTTCAGTTGCATGCGCGCGAAGCTGAGATTGGCGACGCCGGTGTCGGGATCGCGGCACACGATGATGCCGCTGTTGATGTAGCGGCCGCCGTCATTCTCGAAATGATGGCTGAGCGGTAGTGCCGTGCAATCGACGGCGTCGCCGACCGACACCTGCTCCTGGGCGGGGCCGCCGTTGACCAGCACGGGCGCGATGGGCTTCTCGATCCGCCGTCCCCACGAGCTGTAGAAGTCATCGTCGTCGAGGCCGACCAGGCGCGCGACTCTGCGCCGGTCGCCGAACAGGTTGACGACGACCTCAGGCGCGCCGGGCGCGGCCGGTTCGATCACCACGACCGGCGTGCGGCCCTTGGCTTGCAGCGCCATCACCACGGCGGTCGGAACGTCATCGAGCGGCGTGCGGATGCGCAGCAAGTCCTCCGCTGCAACCGAATCGATGGCGCTCCGCAGGGTGTGCATCGTCTGGCCTTCGGGTGGGACTATGCGCGGTCGGCGGCGCCGGCCGCATCGGCAACGGCGTCGATGATCTTCTTGTAGCCGGTGCAGCGGCAGATGTTGCCGCGCAGCGCGTCGACGATGTCCTCCCGCGACGGCTTGGGATGTTCGGCCAGATAGGCCTTGGCGGCCATCAGGAAGCCCGGCGTGCAATAGCCGCATTGCACCGCGCCGTGGCGCATGAAGGCTTCCTGCAAAGGATCGAGCTTGCCGTTGCGCTCCAGCCCTTCGACCGTCGTGATCCGCGCGCCGTCGAGTTGCACGGCGAGGCTCAGGCAGGAGGTCGCCGACTGGCCATCGATCAGCACGGTGCAGGCGCCGCAGATGCCCTGCGCGCAGACCTTGTTGGTGCCGATCAGTCCAAGCCGATCGCGCAGCACGTCCAGCAGCATCTCGGTCGGACGCACCGACAGGCGGTGCTCGCGATCGTTGACGTTGAGGGTGATCTCGATCGACATCATGCTTTCTCCGAACTCGGCGGCCGCGACATGGCCCGCTCCACGGCGCGGCGCAGCGCGACGGCGCCGAGGTGCTGCTTGTATTCCGCCGAATAAACCAGGTCGGTCTGCGCCGGAACGTCGCGTTTCAATGCCGCCGCAACGCCGGCCCAGGAAATTTTGTCGAGCGGGCCCCGCAGCATCGCCTCGATCGCCTTCGGCCGGTTCGGCGTGTTGTCGACGCCGTTCATGCCGATGGTGATATCGTCGATGACGCCGGCCGAGCGCGTGGCGATCGTCACCGCGACCGTGATCTGCGTCCAGTCCATCGCCTGTCGGGGACCGATCTTGCAGAACGCGAAGGCGGTCCCAGACCGTTGCGCCGGCACCTCGATGGTTTCGAGGATTTCGTCAGGGTGCAGATCGACCTCGAACGAGTTCTTGTAGAACTCTTCGATGCGGAGAACGCGCTCGCCGGACTTGCCGCGAATGTGCAGCGTCGCGCCGGCCGCGATCAGGCCAGTGGCAGGATCGCCCTGACCGCCGATCGTGCAGACGCTGCCGCCGATGGTGCCGCGGTTGCGCAGTCTCGGACACGAGATGTCGTGTGCGATCTCGGCGAGCAGCGGCGCCGATGCCTTGACCAGCGGTGAATGCAGAACCTGTTCGTGGCTGGTCATCGCGCCAATGGCAAGACCGCCGTCGGGCCGGGCCTTGATGCCGTGAAGGCCCGCGATGCGGCTGATGTCCACCAGCACGGAGGGCGACGCGAGGCGCTGGTTGAACAGCGAGGCGACCACGACGCCGCCGGCGACGATCAACCCGTCGCCGTCCGCGGCAGCGAGCGCGGCAATGGCCTGGTCGACGGTGTCGGCGCGCAGATAGGCCGGTTCGCTCATCGCCGCTCTCCGCCGTTGGAGCTTGCGTTCATCGCCTTGAACAAGGTCTCGGCCTGCATCGGCATGCTGTTGAGGCGGACACCGACGGCGTTGTGGATGCCAGCGGCAACAGCGGCAGGCACCGGGATCAAGCTCGCCTCGGCCATGCCCTTGGCGCCGAACGGACCGGTGTTGTCGGTCGAGTCGACGAAGATGGTGGTGACCTCCGACGGGATGTCTTTCGTTCCCGGCAGCAGGTAGTCGCGCATGCCGGGATTCTGGATGTAGCCGCCGTTGCGGACGATCTTCTCCCACAGCGCCATACCCAGCCCCATCACCACGCCGCCCTCGATCTGGCCCTCGGCGCCCATCGGATTGACGATGCGGCCGGCGTCGTGCGCCGCCCAGTAGCGCGGCACGGTGATCTTGCCGGTGTCCTCGTCGATCTCCACCTCGGCGAGCTGGGTCGCATAGGTGTAGGTCGGATAGGGATTGCCGCGGAAGGTGACGAAGTCGAGCACGCTGTCCGGGTTGAACACTCCGTAGGCCTTGATCTTCGCGGTGTCGCTGCCGAGCTTGGCGCAGGCATCGGTGAACGTCATCGGCACGTTACGGACGGTGACGCCGTCGTTCTCGAGCCGCACGGCGTCCTTCGGCACGCCGAGCTTTTCCGCCAGCAGCGCGATGAATTGGGCCTTGAACTCGCGTCCGGCCTTCATCGTAGCATTGCCGGAGAAATAGGTGGTGCGCGAAGCCGAGGTCGGTCCGGAGTCGTCGGTCTTGGTCGAATCGCCGCTGACGACGCGGATGCGCGAGATGCTGATGCCGGCCTCGGCGCTGAGAATCTGCGCGAGCGTTGTGTCGGAGCCCGGTCCGATGTCCGGGGTGCCGCAATTGGCGATCACGCGACCGTCCGGCAACAGTTCGATGCGGGCGGTGGATGGATTGGGCACGCCGCTGTAGCCGATGCCGTAACCGAGCGAGGCGACTCCCAGTCCGCGACGGATGCCGGGCTTCTTCGGCATCGCAGCGATGGCGCGGCGGCGCTCCTCGTAGATCGGAGCGATCGCATCGAGTGTCTTCTTGAAGCCTACTGAATGCAGGATCTGGCCGGTGACGGTCTTGGTGCCTTCCTCCACCGCGTTCATCCGGCGCAACGCGATCGGGCTCATGCCGAGCTTTTCGGCCATCTTGTCGAGCTGCGATTCCGTTGCGAAGGCAAGCTTCACAATGCCGAAGCTTCGCATCGCGCCGGCGGTCACGTTGTTGGTGAAGGTGGTCCGGATGTGGGCGCGCACGTTGGGGATGTCATAGGGCAGGGCGGCGTGGACCACGCATCGCCCGGCGACGATCAGGCTGTAGGACGCATAGGCGCCGCCGTCGGCCAGCACGCTCATGTCGAGAGCGGTGATGCGGCCGTCCCGCATCGCACCGAGGCGATGCCGGATCGTCATGGCGTGACGCTTGGTGGTGGCGGAGAACACCTCCTCGCTGTCGAGCAGCATGCGGACCGGCCGGCCGGTCCGCAGCGTCATCAGGCAGGACGCGCATTCGATGGTGTTGTCGATCTTGCCGCCGAATGCGCCGCCGACCACCGTCTGCACGACCCGGATCTTCTCGAAAGGATGACCGGTGACGTGGGCGAGCTGCTTGTGGTGGTAGTGCGGATACTGCGTGCAGACCAGCAGGGTCAGTGTGCCGTCCTCGGCGATGAAGGAGATGCCGCCCTGCGGTTCGAGATAGCAGTGCTCGATCGGCTCGTTGGTGTAGGTGCCTTCGACCACCACGTCGGCCGCGGCGAGGGCTTTCTCGACATCGCCGACCTCGTTTTTCAGGTTGGCGATCAGGTTGCCGTCGGGATGCAGGCGTGGCGCATCGGGTTTCAGCGCATCGAGCGGCGTCAGCACCGGCGTGAGCGGCTCGTAATCGACCTCCACCAATGAAGCCGCGGCGTGCGCAATCTCCAGCGTGTCGGCGGCGATGGCTGCCAGCGGCTCGCCGACGTGGCGCACCACGTCCTTGGCGAACACCGGCGTATCCTGGACCAGCGAGCCGATGTAGAGGCGATCGTCGGGAATGTCGCGCGCCGTGATCACGCAGCGGACGCCGGGAAGCGCCGCGGCCTTGGTGGTGTCGATCCGCTTGATGCGGGCATAGGGATGGGTGCTGCGCACGAACCGGCCGTGCAGCATGTCCGGGGTCGACAGGTTGGCCGCATACTTGGCCTGGCCGCGCACCTTGTAGAGGACATCGTTGCGCGGAACGCTGCGGCCGATGTTGTTCGCCGCCGATTCCGCCTCGAAGCCTTGCATCAGCTTGCGGTAGCTGTCCTGCCAGGGGCGCTGCTGGTCGGCCGTGCCGAGAGCGAATTTTTCGGTGTCCGCGTCATCGAGCATGGGAAACGGCACTCCTGCGGGGCGGGTATTGATTGTCAGACATTATTATGCTGACCTGATCGGACGCAAGGGCTGACGTCAAAGACTGCGCGGAGGGAGAATCGCCGATGCTGAATGTGTTTCCGGGACATCCGGACTGGGCCATCCAAACCGAGCGGGTCCTCGCGGAAGCGGCCTACGGCGGTGCCGATATCTTCGAATGCGACCGCGCATCGAAAAAGATCGCCTCCGGCGACATGGAGAGCTGGCATCGCGAATGGCACGCGCTCGGGCGTGAAATGGAAGATAGCGGCCGTGCGGCGCTCGCCGCCGGCAGCAAGGTGACCGGCAAGCAGCGCCTGTTCCGTGCCTGCAACTACTATCGGCACGCCGATTTCTTCTTGCCCGGTCTCGATCCGCGCAAGAAGGAGAACTTCCTGCGCATCACCGGCTGCTTCCGCGATGCGATCAAGGTTCATTCCCGCAAGATCGAGACGGTCCAGGTCAAGTGCGGCTCGGATGTCTACGACGGCTACTTCTGCCATCCGGTCGATCCCGGGAAGGGGCGCTGGCCCGCCGTCCTGCTGCTCGGCGGGGCGGATTCATTGGCGGAGGAGCTTTATTTCTTCGGCGGCTCCGAGATCGCCGAGCGCGGCATCGCCGTGCTCATCCTCGATACGCCCGGACGCGGCTCGAGCCTGCGCCTGAAGAGCATCTATTCGCGGCCGGACTATGAAGTGCCGATCAAGGCCGCGATCGACTACTTGGCCGGCCGGCCCGAGGTCGATCCGGAGCGGATCGGCTGCGTCGGCGTCAGCATGGCCGGCTACTACGCGCCGCGCGGCGCGGCCTTCGAGCCGCGGATCAAGGCGCTGGTGCTGTGGTGCGCCTGCTACGACATCCTCGAAGAGCTTTACGAGTGGTACCCGCCGATCCAGGGCCAGATGCAATGGATTCTTGGCGTCAAGACCGACGCCGAAGCCCGCGCCAGGCTGAAGGACTTCAACCTCAAGGGCATCGCCCAGCGCATCAAGTGCCCGACCCTGATCTCCCACGGCACCGGCGACATCGTCATGAACGTCAGCGGTGCGCGCCGGATTTACTCCGAGATCTCAAGCACCGACAAAGAGTTGAAAATATGGGACGGCAACGAGGGCGGCGCCATCCATTGCAACTATGACAACTGGGCGGCGGCAGTGCCGTACATGTTCGATTGGCTGGCGAAGCGGCTCTGAGGCGCCGTCAGCGCGATCGGCTGCGGGTGCGGCCGGCGCTGGCGCGCACCGCCTTGCCGTCGGTGCGTTCGCTGCGCTCGGCCAGCTCGCCGTCATAGGCTTCGCGGGCGGCATTGCACGCCGCCTGGACGTGGGCCACGGCAGCGGCGCGCGCATCATCGGGGTGACGCCGTTCGATCGCATCGAAGATTTGCCACATCTCGACCGTGCTCTGGCGCGGCCGTCCAGCGCGCGACATCGAGCGCGCCCGCAGGAAATTGATGCGGGCGACCAGTCCCTGGATCAGCTCCGCAATGATCGGATTGCCGCAGCCGGCCAGGATCACGGCATAGAAACGCTCGGTGCTGTCGAGCAGAGGAAGCGATGCCCCGGTCGCGATCGCTCGGTCGAAATCGGCGAGCGCGAGCTTCATCTCGGAGAGATCGCGTGCGGAGGCGCGCTCGGCGAAACGGGCTGTCGCCTCGCCCTCCAGCAGCGCCCGCACCTCGTAGATGGCGCGCGCGTCGTCCCAGCTGATCTCCGTGACTGAGGGGCCGCGGTTCGGCGTGATGGTGATGAGGCGCTCGGCCTCGAGCCGCCGCAGCGCCTCGCGAACCGAGGTTCGGCTGACGCCCATGCGCTCGCACAGGCTCTGCTCGAGCAGCCGCTCGCCGGGCTGGAACACCCCGCTCAGAATGGCCTCGCGCAGCTTGGCGACCGTTTGCCCCGTGATGGTGACGGGCATGACCTTCATGGTGGCGGAATCAACCGGGCTCACGGCAATCCTCGCAGGATGATGGCTTTGGCACACCAAACCGGACCGGCGATTTGGTGTGGTGTCATGGATTGAAGCGTTGCCAATCTCGGAATATCGGGCGACACCTGAACAGGCCGTCAGTGGAGACAGCGCGCACGGGCTGGCGAATGCCCCATGCTTGACTGTATGATGAACATAACAACATACATATCTCATCCGAAATGACGGGGGAAGCGGTGGACCGGCTTCGAATCGAGAAATTGTTCAGCTTCGTCGAGCACCACAACTGCGAGCCGGCGACTTCGAACCTTCCGCTTCGCAAGGCAGCGGCGGTGGCGGTGGTTGAAAATCCCTACGCTGGCCGCAACGTCGACGATCTCAGTCCACTGATTCAGGCGAGCGAAGAGCTCGGCCGTGTGCTGGCCGATGCCGCGATCGGCGCGCTGGGTGCGTACCCGGTGCAGAGCTACGGCAAGGGCGCCGTGGTCGGGCTCGCCGGCGAGCAGGAGCACGCCAACGCGCTGATCACCACCACGTTCGCGAATCCGCTGCGCGCCGCGGTCGGCGGCGGCAAAGCCTGGATATCCTCTTTCACCAAGCGGGCTGCGCCCGGCGCCACGATCGACATTCCGCTCGCATCGAAGGATGCGCTCTACGTCCGCTCGCACTACGACGGCATGACGCTGACGCTGCCCGACGCGCCGCTGCCCAACCAGATCGCCGTCATCATCTGCATTGCCAATCGCGGCCGCATCAATGCGCGCGTCGGCGGGCTGCGCCACGAAGACATGCGGGGCGAAGACGGCCTGGTGTGACGGACTTCTCCATCGCGCGACCCGGAACCGATCCGCTGATGGACTGCGTCGGCGAGCTTTAGCGCAGCGTGACAATAAGGCGCTTGCTGGCAAGACATTGTGATTGTATGACTGGATTGCTGGCGACGAGGAGGGTTGAGTGATGGCGTTCTCGAGGTTTTTCGTCAGTCTGGCCGCGGTTGCGCTCGTCTGCAGTGCCGGTCCGGTCGCCGCCCAGGATTATCCGACCAAGACCATCCGCATGGTCATTCCGTTTTCGGCAGGCTCCGGCGTCGATGCAGCGGGGCGACAGGTGGCGGCGCGCCTTGCGGTCAAGCTCGGGCAACAGGTGGTTGTCGACAACCAGCCGGCCGCGCAATCGATCACGGGAACCGACTTCGTCGCGAAGTCGCGCCCGGATGGCTACACGCTGCTGTTCAATTCCACGCAGCACACCATCCAGCCGTCGATCATGAAATCGCTGCCTTACGACGTGCTCAAGGCTTTCACGCCGGTCGGTCGGGCGACCAGCCAGACATTGTTGCTGGCGGTCGGCAGCGGCCTGCCGGTAAAGGACTTCAAGGAGTTCGTGGCCTACGCCAAGGCGCACCCCGGCATGAACTACGCATCGACCGGGACCGGCTCGTCGCTGCATCTGGCCGGCGCCTTCTTGAATCATCTCGCCGGCCTGAAGGCGAACCACATTCCCTACGCCGCGGCAGCCCAGGCGATCTCGGACCTGACGCGAGGCGACATCGGCTTCATGTTCTATCCCTATCCGCCCTTCAAGGCGCAGATCGATGCCGGCCGTCTCCGCGTCCTCGCGGCGACCAGCGCGACGCGGCCGTCGTTCCTGCCGGCGACACCGACGCTCGTCGAGCTCGGCTATCCTGAGTTCGTGCTTCCGGCCTGGCACGCGGTCTACGCGCCGACCGGCACGCCGCGCCCGGTCATCGACAAGCTTTGGGGCGCGATGTCGGAAATCCTGAAGGATCCGGAGACGATCGCCAAGCTTGCCGCGATCGGCGTCGATGTCTATCCGCTGGGGCCCGACGATCTCGCCAAGGAACTGCCGAAAGAGGTCGAGAAATACGGCAAGATCGTCGAGCTTGCCGGCGTGCAGAAGCAGTAACACCGGACTGGTTGCGGTCACGAGCGACGGCTGGGATTGTCCAGCAGCCGCCGCATTGCCAAGGTGACGCATGTCGTTCAGCAAGGACATCGCCGCCGGCTTGCTCTGCATGGCGATCGGCGCCTTTTTCGGGCTGCAAGCCATCTTTCAATTGGAGCTGGGCGCTGCATCGCGGATGGGTCCCGGCTATTTCCCGCTGATCGTGGCGAGCGTGCTCGTTGCGTTCGGCGTGGCGACCTTCGTTCAAGGCCTCGCCGCCGAACGCTCCTCCCTTGGGCCGGTTTCGGTCCGGGGCGTGATCTTCTTGACCCTTGCGCCGGTGCTGTTCGGATTGAGCGTTCGCCCGCTGGGCCTGGGACCTGCGATCGCGCTCACCGCGCTCTCCTCGACGTTTGCCAGCCGCCAGATGGGTGTCACGGCCGCGCTGCTGACGACGATCGGGCTGTGCGCCTTTTGCATCCTCGTCTTCAGCTTAGGACTTGGTCTCAATCTTCCGATCTTCGGAACATTGTTCGATTTCTGAGGCATCCATGGAGCTTCTTGGCAATCTTGAGCTGGGCTTCGCCACCGCCCTGGTGCCGATCAACGTGGGCTACTGCTTCATCGGCGCGCTGCTCGGCACCCTGATCGGCGTGCTGCCGGGCATCGGCCCGACCGCGACCGTGGCGATGCTGCTGCCGCTGACGTTCGCGCTCAATCCGATCTCGTCGCTGATCATGCTCGCCGGCATCTACTACGGCGCGCAATACGGCGGATCGACCACGGCCATCCTGATCAACGTCCCGGGCGAGCCGTCGTCGGCCGTCACCGCGATCGACGGCTACCAGATGGCGCTGCAGGGCCGCGCCGGGCCGGCGCTTGCGACCGCTGCGATCGGTTCGTTCGTCGCCGGAACGTTTGCAACTTTCGTCATCGCCATCCTGGCAAAGCCGCTGACGGCGGTGGCGCTTGAATTCGGCCCGCCGGAATATTTCGCGCTGGTGGTGCTCGGCCTGGTGTCCTCGGTGGCGCTCGCCCACGGCTCCGTCGTCAAGGCGCTGGCGGCCATCGCCATCGGCATCCTGTTCGGCACCGTCGGCGCCGACATCTACACCGGCAAGCCGCGCTTCACGCTGGGCATGCTGGAGCTGCGCTCGGGCCTCGACTTCGTCGCCATCGGCATCGGGCTGTTCGGCATTTCCGAAATCTTCCGCAATCTCGAAGACGAGAGCGGGCGCACGCTGATCACCAAGCGGGTCACCAATCTGTTCCCCCGCAAAGCCGATCTGATCGCCGCCACCGGGCCGATCATCCGCGGCTCTCTCGCCGGATCGATCCTCGGCATCCTGCCGGGCGGCGGTGCTGCCCTGTCGTCGTTCATTTCGTATTCAATCGAGAAGCGCTTCGCCAAGGACCCGTCGCGGTTCGGCAAGGGCGCCATCGAGGGCGTAGCGGCGCCGGAATCGGCCAACAATGCCGGCGCCCAGACATCCTTCATCCCGATGCTCACGCTCGGCATCCCGACCAATCCGATCATGGCGCTGATGATCGGCGTCATGATGGTCCAGGGGATCATTCCCGGTCCCAACGTGGCGATCCAGCAACCCGAATTGTTCTGGGGACTGATCGCCTCGATGTGGGTCGGCAACGCGATGCTGCTGATCCTGAACCTGCCGCTGGTCGGGCTGTGGGTGAAGCTGCTCACCGTGCCCTACCGCTACATGTTTCCGTCGATCCTGGTGTTCTCCTCGATCGGCATCTACAGCATCAACAGCAATTCGTTCGATCTCTACACGCTGGCGTTCTTCGGGGTGTTTGGCTATCTGCTGGTGAAGCTGGAGTTCGAGCCTGCGCCGCTGCTGCTCGCCTTCGTGCTCGGCCCCATGCTGGAAGAGAATCTGCGCCGCTCGCTGATGCTCTCGCAAGGCAGCCCGACCATCTTCGCGACGCGTCCGATCAGCGCCGGGCTTCTCCTGGTCACCATCATTGCGCTCGCGGTGGTGGCGCTGCCAAGCATCCGCCGTGCGCGGACGGAAATCTTCGAAGAAGAAACGTGACCACGGGAGCGCTGGGAATGACGGAGCGGGTTCTGGTGACCGGCGCGATGGGCGCAATCGGCATCTGGGTCATGCGCGAGCTGATCGAGCGGAACTTTGAACCCGTGGCGCTCGACGTGCGTTCCGATCCGCGCGCGGCCGCCGACATCGAAGGGCGGTATATCTTCATCGCCGGCGACGTCACCGACCTGCCGCGCCTGATCCATATCGTGCGCGAGAACAACGTCTCGCGGATCATCCACCTCGCCGCGGTCATCTGGCAAGGCGAGGAGAATCCGCCACTCGGCCTCGCCGTCAACACGGGCGGCACCGTCAACGTGCTCGAAGCGGCGCGGATCGCCGGCGTCGGCCGGGTCGCGTTCACCAGCGCGAAGGCGGTCTACGGGCAGGTCACCGGGCCCTACGCCCACCCGGAATACCGGTTGCTGCCCGAGGACCATCCGAAGAAACCGGACTCGATCTATGGCGCGACCAAGCTCGCCGCCGAGCACATGGGGCTGCACTACGCGCGGAAGTTCGGGGTCGATTTCGTCGGGTTGCGGCTCGCGACCCTCTACGGTCCCGGCCGGCTTGCCCGCCATGGCGCGGTCGCGATGATGAGCGAGATGCTGGAAAAGGCACGCCGTGGCGAGCCGATGCGCATCGCGCAGGGCCGCGAGCAATGCGACGACCTGCTCTACACCCGCGACGTCGCGCACGGCATCGTCTGCGCGGCGCTGGCGCCGGCGCCCTCCGACCGCATCTTCAATATCGGCTCGGGCCGTCCCACCAGCCTGGCCGAGTTCGCGGCGGCCGTTCGCGTGCTGTTTCCTCGCGCCGACATCGAAGTCGGCGAGGGCCTCGACTATTGGGGCATGGGCAAGCAGTATTATTCGGTGCTTGATGTCGGCCGGGCGCGCGACCAGCTCGGTTTCACCCCCTCGTTTGGTCTCGATGCCGGCCTGCGTGATTATGTCAGCGTGCTCGATCGGCTCGATCGCGCCAACGATCGCTAGCCCTGCTGCAACCCGGATTGGATGCCATGACAACCTTGAGTGACTTCATCGACTTGCTGCCGGCAAAGGACGTACTGCGCATCCGCGCCCCGATCGACTATGTGCCGACCGCGCTGGTGATGGAGCTCGAGAAGTCGAACCGCACGCCGGTCATTTACATCGAGCCGGAAGACGACACGAAATTCCCCGTCGTCCTCAACCTGTTCGCCGACCGCGGGCGGATCGCGAAGATCGCGGGCGTTGAGCCGAAGGACTTCTATCCATCCTGGGGGCGCTTCCTCGAGAATCCGGTGCCGCCGCGCATCGTCAACACCGGACCGGTGCAGGAGCTGGTGGTGGAGGGCGATCAGGTCGATTGCGGCGCCCTGCCGATCGCCAAGCACTTCGCTGCGGACGGCGGGCCCTACATCACCAGCGGCATTTTCGTCTGCAAGGACCCGGACACCCGCGTGCGCAACCTGACCTACGTGCGGATGCTCAAGCTCGGGCCGCGGCGTTTCTCGATCAATCTCGGCTCGCGGGGCGATCTCTGGGAGCACCAGGCGCGCGCCGCCGCGCGTGGCCGCAACCTCGAGGCTGCCGTCGTCATCGGCGGGCCGCCTGCGGTCTATCTGGCCGGCTCGGCGAAGGTGGCGATGGAGGTCGACGAATTCGACATTGCCGGCAGCTTTCTCGGCCGTCCGGTCGACCTGGTCCGCTGCAAGACCATCGACGTCGAGGTCCCGGCGGAAGCGGAATTCGTCCTGGAGGGCGAAATCCTCGCCAGCGAATTCGAGGATGAAGGGCCGACCGCGGAATACACCGGCTACTCAAGCCGCCGTTCGACGCGGAACGTCTTCGTCGTCAAGGCCATCACGCGGAAGCGCAATCCGATCTATCTCGACATCGTCACCGGCGATTCCTCCGAGCATCTCATCATCGCGGCAGTGGGGCGGCAGGCGCGCGACTACACGCGCCTCAAGGAAATGGTGCCGGGGCTCAAGGCCATCAACTTTCCGCGCTCGGGGCATGCCTATCACGCCTACTTCTCGATGAAGAAGCTCGCGGAAGGCGAGGCGCGGCGGGCGATGCTGATGCTGTTCGGCCTCGATCCCTATCTGAAGCTCGCCATCGCCGTGGATGAGGACGTCGACGTGTTCAACGAGGCCGATGTGCTATGGGCGGTCGCCACCCGCTTCCAGGCGGACACCGACATGTTCGTGATCCCGCAGGTGCTTTGCAGCCAGCTCGATCCGTCATCCTCGGGCGGCGCCGCCGCCAAGATGGGCTTCGATGCGACCGTGCCGCGTGACTGGGTCGAACAGCGTGCCACGATCTCACCGGACGCGATGGCGCAGGCGCAGGCAATCCTGAAGAAGCACGGGCTCTAGACGTATCGGACCGGCAGGCCACGGAGCGAGAGCGGGATGCCGCCGGTGTTCGCGGCGACTGCGACTCGATGCTGCGGCGACGCATCCATGGATGCGAATTGCCAATGCGCCGGATCGTCGTGCAACGGCGGATCGAAGGCGATGCTCACGGCATCTTCGCAGGCTGAGAGCGAGAACCGGTCGAGCGGAATGCCAAGGCCCAGCCCGCACGCCTTGATGTAGCTCTCCTTGAGGGTCCAGGTGGTGTAGAACCGCCTTGCCTGCTCGGAAGACGGAGCAACGCGGATTGCCGCTGCCTCCGACGGCGAGAAAAATCGCTCCGCGAGCTGAATGTATTCCACCTCCCGGCCGGTGAATTCCGCGTCAACGCCGGTCAGCTCGTGAGCGACGCTCACGGCGCACACCACGAGCCCCTTGGTGTTGCTGAGATTGAAATGGATAGGGGAGGCGGTCGACGGATGGCTTATTCGAGGCTTGCCGTGCGCGTCGGCTGTGAACCGCCAATCGGCCGGCGCCACGCCGGCATACGCAGAAAGAACGGTGCGTACGATCGCCCGCGTCGCCACGAACATCCGCCGATCCCGCTCGAAGTGGAAGCGCCGATGCCGGTCCACCTCGTCCGGTGTCATCAGGGCATGATGCTTTGCGAGCAATGCCGGATCGGCGGTGTCCTCGTAGAAGTCGTACCAGAGGTCGACGATTCCGGGCTTTGACGTCAGCGTCTCCGCGATCGAAACGGGCGGCAGTTCGCCGAGATGCGAAAATGGAGGATGGCGCAAGCTGCAAACCTAAGCCTCGACTTCATTCATATTAGTTCCGGCCGGGGAAAAGCAAAGGGCCAGGGGCCATTTCTCGCGAGCCGCCTACGGGATTTCGCCCGTCGCGCCATTGCCGGCTCCGCGTGGCGCCATCGGTGAATCGTCGAAGCTGATCGGATGCTGCCGCGTGCGGGTGACCCTGAGGTCGAAAACGTCGAAGCGGTTGTAGTAGCCGACGATGTCGTGGAACTGCTTGGGCTCGACGCATTGCGCGATGTCGATGTCCTGGTAGAGCAGCCCTTCGGTCTCGCAGAGCGTGTCGCTGATCACCTCGCCGGACGGCCCGATCACCATGGAGACGCCGCGCGGGCTGAGCTCCAGCGTCTCGCGCGCCTGCGGCTCCAGCCCCCGCAGTGCGTCGAACGCCGTCTTGTCGAGGCAGGCTGACGCCACGATGTTGAACACCTTGCCCTCGAACGAATGCGCGCCGGCGCGGATGCGGATGGCGGCGGCGAGATCGTACCGCCCCGACTCGTTCGGCGGCCGGGTCGGCCAGACCGGTGGGTACGACGAGACGTGGACCTGCTCGCCCTGCGCGATCAGCGCATAACGCGCCAGCGGGTTGGTGTTCTCGCCGCAGATCAGCATGCTAAGCTTGCCGATCTCGGTGTCGCGGACCGCGAGACCCTCGCCATCGCCGTTGGCCCAGATCAGCTTTTCGTAGAATGTCGGCACCAGCTTGCGGTGGTGGGTGAGGAGGGTGCCGTCCGTGCCGATCACCAGGTTGGAGTTCCACAGGCAGCCGACTGACACCGGCGAACGCTCGCTGATGCCGATCGAGACGATGATGCCGTGCTCGCGGGCGGCTTCGCAGAGCTGCTGCACCTGCGGACCCGGCACCTCGATCGAGTTGGCGGCGAAGGTCTTGAAATACTCGTGGTTCTTGATCGGCGCCTGCACCGAGGCCCAGACCGGAAAGCCCGGCACGAACGACTCCGGAAACGCGATCAACCGCGCGCCCGCGGCCGCCGCCTCGGCGATCAGCGACGCCGCCTTCTCGATCGTCTTCTGCGCGTCAAGAAACACCGGCGCGACGTGCGCGGCGCAGACCTTGACCTTCGGATAGCCGGTCATGCGGGCTTGCCTCAAGAAAAACGCGGCGGCGCGTTGTCGCGCCGCCGCGTCGATGGGTGGATCACGCCGGCAGCGCCGACAGGTTGTGCCGCAGCGGCATGTTCTTGGCGATATCCTCTTTCGGGATACGGCGCTTGACCTCGAACTTGCCGTTCTCGACGCGGCTGATGTAGCAGTCGATGATGCCGCAGTGGTCCTCCTTGCGGATCATCTTGTCGCCCTGCGGGTGCGCGAGCGAGTTCTTCATCTCCATGCCTTCGAGCGCGCGGATCGCGCCTTCGATATCCTTGCGGGTCTTGTAACCCGACTTCTCGACCGCGGCCTTGATGGCGAAGATGTCCTCCCAGGCCTGCCAGCCGTGGCTCTTGTCCATCACGCGCGAGCCGCCGATCTCCTTGGCATAGACGTCGTCGATGCCGACGGCCTTGTTGAACTCCTTGTGGAACTCGTCGTTCTTGGCGGCCAGCATCCGCGGGAAGTTCTCGAAGAAGTAGACGCCTTCGGCAGCGCCCTGGACGTCGCCCGGATCGATCGATTCCAGGCTCGCCGACGACGAGAACATCTTCATCTTCTTGTCGAGGCCCATGGTCTTGGCCTGGGTATAGAAGGCGACCGACAGCGAGCCGATGAAGGCCGGCAGCACGGCCTGGCTGTCGCCCGGGATCTGCGCGACGTAGGGCACGAAGTCCTTGGTGTCGAGCGGCACCGGAATGCTGGTCAGCACCTTGCCGCCGGCCTTCTCGATGTACTGCTTGGACTCCTGGTTGGTGCTCTGACCCCAGGCGTAGTCGGCGTAGATGATCGTCCAGCTCTTGCCGAGATTCTCGACGCACCACGGCATGCTGGCGGCGGCGATCGAATAGGTATCGGTGCCGGTGCGGAACGAGAAGCGCGTGCCCTTGGAGCCGGTCACCTCGGTCGCCTCGCCGGTCGAGAAATAGGGCGTCTTCAGCTCGGAGGCGATCGGCAAGGCCGCCAGCATGACGCCGGAATGCACCGAGCCGACGATGAACTCGGCGTTGCCGCGCTGGATCAGGTTGCGGAGCTTGCGGGCGCCCGATGCCGGATTGGACTCGGTGTCCTCGGTCGCAAGCTCGACCTTGCGGCCGGCGATGCCGCCGCCCTTGTTGATGATGTCGACTGCGGCCTTGGCGGCCTTGTCGTGCCAGATGCCCCACGACGAGATGACACCGGTCAGGTCGCAATGGTGGCCGATCACCAGAGGGCCGGACGCCTGCGCGAACAGGTCCTTGGTGATCGTCAGGTTGGCGGTGCCGGCGAGTGCGCCGCCCTTCAGCGCCGTTTCCAGGAAGCTGCGCCGCGTGACTTTCCTCTGCTTCAGCGATTTCATGACGTTCTCCTCTCCGAGAATGATGGCGTTCAGTGCTTCGACAGTCCGAGATAGCGATGCACGATCTCGGGCTTGGCCTTCAGTTCCTGCGCGGCGCCGTCGTAGACAACGGTGCCCTTCTCCATGAGAAACACGCGCGGACAAAGCCGCAGCGCGGTCTCGACGTTCTGTTCGACCAGCAGGATCGACACGCCGGTCTGGTTGATGCGGTGGATTTCCCGCCTGATCTGCGAAACGAGCCGCGGCATGATGCCTTCGGTCGGCTCGTCGAGGATGATCAGCTTGGGCCGCATCATCAGGCAGCGCGCGATGGCGAGCATCTGCTGCTCGCCGCCGGACAGCGTGTTGCCGGATTGCTTGAGCCGCTCCTTGAGGCGCGGGAAGCAGCCGAACACGTAGTCCTCGCGCTCGGGGTCGCCACGGCGGTTCGGCAGTCCGATGGTGAGATTTTCCTGCACGGTGAGGCCTGGAAAGATGCCGCGGCCCTGCGGAACGTAACCGACGCCGCGGCGTGGCACCTCGTGCGGCTCGCATTTCGCAAGATCAAAACCGTCGAACTCGACCTTGCCGCCGCTTTTTTTCGCAAGCCCCATGATGGCGCGCAGCGTCGTGGTCTTGCCGACGCCGTTTCGCCCGAGCAGGGCCGCGCTCTCGCCGGCCTTCACCTCGAGATTGACGCCCTGCAGGATGTGCAGCTTGCCGATGTGGACGTGGACGTCGTCGAGCTTAAGCATGGGCGGCTTCCTCGACGTAATCCTCGTCCTCGTCGCGGCCGAGATAGGCTTCGCGCACGCGTTCGTCGGCGGCGATCTCCTTCGGACTGCCTTGGGCGAGGATCGCGCCCTGCGCCATCACTGTGATGTCGTCGGCGATCTCGAACACAACCTCCATGTCGTGCTCGATGATGATGATGTCGATGCTGCGCGCGAGCTCGCGGATCTTGCCGACGGCGCGCTCGGTTTCGGCGGGGCTCATGCCGCAGGTCGGCTCGTCGAGCAGCAGCAGACGCGGCTCCGCGATCACCGCCATGCCGATCTCCAGCAGCGCCACGTCGCCGTAGGACAGCGTGCCGGCCTGCCGGTTGGCGAGTGATGTGAGCCCGACCTGTTCGAGCGTACGCTGCACCGTTTCGGTGGTCGCGCGATCCGACATGGCGGCGCGGAACGGGTGCAGGAAGCCGTGGCCGGCCCGCTTGGTGATCCAGAGATTCTCGGCCGCGGTCAGCTTCGGGAACACGCTCTTGATCTGCAACGTTCGCTTGATGCCGAGGCGGCTGATCTGGTGCGGCCGCAAGCCGGTGATGTCCTGGCCGAGGAAGAACACGCGGCCGTTGCTCGGCGGCAGCAGTCCCGAAACGAGATTGAAAAACGTGGTCTTGCCGGCGCCGTTCGGGCCGATGATGGCGTGCAGCCGTGAGCCGGTCAGGTTGAAGCTGAGATTGTCGACGGCGGTGAGGCCACCGAAGCGCTTGGTCAAACCTTCGGTGCGCAGGACGGGCTCGCTCATGGTTCGGTCCGAAGATTTGGCACGGCTGCGCCGGACGGCGCCTCGTCGCGCTCGGTGACGCGGGCGATCCAGTCGTTCCACAATCCGACCACGCCCTTGGGCGCGAACATCACCACCAGGATCGCAACCGCGCCGACGATCAGCGAATGATGCTCCCAGTGCGTCGACACCACCTCGCGGACGATGATGAACAGCGTCGTGCCGACCAGCGGCCCGAGCAGCGTGCCGGCGCCGCCGACGATCGCCCAGACCACGGCCTCGCCGGAGACGTGGTAGAACATGTAGCTCGCCGAGGCGTAGCGGCCGAAGAACGCAAACAGCGCGCCCGCGACCCCGGCCAGGAACCCCGCCAGCACGAACGCGATCAGCCGCAGCAGATAGACGTTGAGTCCGATCAGCGAAGCGCGCACGTCGTTGTCGCGGATAGCGACCAGCGCCTTGCCGAGCGGGCTCGCGATCAGCCGATGCATCAACCAGAAGCACAGCGCGACCGTGGCCAGGATGAAGAAATACTGGAATGTCGGATCGGTGAAGCTCTTCTCGAAGCCGCCGAACTTGAAGGTCGGCGGCAGGGTGAAGTTGATGCCGTCGTCGCCGCCGGTCAGCCATTTGTTGGTGAGCGCGAGGAAATAGAAGATCAGCGAGAACACCACGGTGATGATGGCGAAGTAGTGCCAGGTCAGCCGCACGGCGAAGATGCCGGTGAGCAGCGCCATCGCCATCGACGCCACGATGCCGAGCCCGAACGCCGGCCAGAACGTCAAATGCAGGTCCTGGATGCCGATCGCAACGCCATACATGCCGAAGCCGAAGTAGAGCGCCTGGCCGAACGACAGCAGCCCGACATAGCCGAACAGGAGGTTCACGCTCGCCGCAAACAACGACCAGATCAGGATCTCGGCGATGACGCTGACCCAGAAGCTGTTAATCAGCGCCGGAATGAGCCAGGGCACCGCGATCATGAACGCGGCCAGAGCCAACCACAGCGTGCGCTCGATGGTTGTGGCCGACATCAGCGCGTCAATCCCTTGAACAGGCCCTGCGGGCGCAGCAGCAGGACGGCGCTCATCAGCACCAGCGAGGCGATGCGCGCGACGGTCGGGTTGGCGACGCTCTGGATGATGCCTTCCATGAAGGCGAGTAGGATCGCGGCGGCGGCCGTGCCGGGCAGGTTGCCAAGCCCGCCGATGATCACCGCCATGAAGCAGAACGGCAGCAGATCGACGCCGCCGCGGAAGTCGACGGTGGTGATCGGTGCTGCGACCACGCCGCCCAGCGCCGCGAGTGCAAAGCCGATGCCGAAGGTCAGCACATAGACGCGGCCGGCCGGGATACCCATCGCGATCGCGGTGTCGCGGTCATGCCGCACCGCGCGCATCCAGGTGCCGAGCTGGGTGTGGTTGAGGAACAGGAAGAATCCGCCGATCGCGAGGATCGCCACCGCTGCGGCAAACAGCCGGTAGATCTCGTAATCGACGCCGAACATCGGGATGGTGCCGGTGATCGGCGGCACGAGGCGGCCCGGCGTCGGGCCGTAAGTGATGCGCACGCTTTCCTGCAGGATCAGCGATAGGCCGAACGTCGCGACGATGGAAAGCGCAGCGACGTTGTGGATGGGCTGGATGATGGTCCGCTGGATCAGCGCCCCCAGGATGAAGCCGATCAGCGGCGCCACGATGAAGCCGAGCCAGAAGCTGCCGGTGGTTTGCAGCGTTGCCCACGCCAGCACGGTGCCGACCATGAAGAAGTCGCCGTGCGCCAGATTGATGATGTCGAGCAGGCCGAAGATGATGGCAAGACCGAGCGCGATGAGCGCAATGATAAGGCCCCAGATCAGGCCGTTCATGGCGAGCAGGAAGAGCTTGTCCATTGGGCTAGCCGTTCCGTCCGGGCGCCGCGGTGGGCACAAGCGTCGGACGCCGGCCGCAGCGAGTCAATGTGGCGCAATCGCTGCGAGAGCGCAGAACCGCACCCCACGGTGCAACGATGCGCGCAAATCGCCGAGCCGTCATGCGTGCCCCATGTCGAACGCGACCATGTGTTTGTCGATGCGCAATTCTTCCGCCGACAACCCGAGCGCAAGGCCGACCAGTTGCGGCAGGTGCAGGATCGGCACGTCGAGCTTGTGCCCGAGATCCTTCTCGATTTCGGGCTGGAAGCTGTCGAGCACGGTGTGGCAGAGCGGGCAGGGCGTCACCATCGCCTGCGCGCCGTTGGTCTTGGCCGACTGGATGTGCTGCCCGGTGAGCTTGATGGCGATGCGTTCGTCGTGCGCCGCGGTGTGGAAGCCGCAGCACTCGGTGCGGCCGCTGTAGTCGATCGGCCGGCAGCCGAGGATTTCGGCAAGCCGCTCCAGTGCCACGTTGTTGCGCGAGTCGACGAACTTGTAGCGCGCCGGCGGCCGCGTGATGTGGCAGCCGTAGAACGCCGCGACCGAGAGCCCGGTCAGCGGCCGGCGCACCAGCGCCCGCAGCCGCGCCTCGCCGATGTCCTCGTACAACACCCAGAGGAAATGGCTGATCCGGGTGCGGCCGCTGTAGTGCAGGCCTTCGCCGGCGAGCCTGTCGTTGATCGTACGCGCAAGGTCCTTGTCGTCGACGAACGCGGCGTGGGCATCGAGCACGTTCAGAGTGCAGGTGTTGCAGATCGTCATCAGCGGCAGGCCTTCGCGTTCGGCCAGCGCCAGGATGCGGACGTTGAGCGTGTAGAAATTTACCGGGTCGATGGCGCGGAGCTCACGCGCGCCGGTGCAGGTCGCCGAATCGAGCTGGACCAAATCGAGGCCCAAGCCCGCCGCGACCTTGTGCGTCGCCTCGTTGAGTTCGGCGCATGTCGAACGGGCCGAGCAGCCGGGGTAATAGGCAAATCTCATGATGACGATCTCATGGCTGATCCCCCGCATCGAGAATGCGGGCTGCGGCAGCGCGCGCCGGCGTTGCCCGTCGGAACAATGTCTTGATCGGATCGATCTTGCCGCGCACCAGGAGCCGCAACGCGCGCGAAAGGTCGAGCAGCGCACCAAGCCCGCGGACGCGCAGCACCAGCGCAGTCGGGTCGACGATGCCGCGCGCTGCCACCACGGCGCGCAACGCTCTGGAATGTTTCGCCATGCCGGGCTTGAGCGCAGCAGCCTTGGCCTTCAGCGGCTCGATCACCTGGGTGACGATCGGAATGCTGGCCGGGCACACCTCTTCGCACTTGTAGCAGGACACGCAATTGAAGATGCCGGTGAGCGACAGCGATCGCGCGACCTTGGCGCTGTCGTTGCGCGGGTCGAGGGCGGTCTGGCCGAGCTGCACCAGCGGCGCTGGTCCGGCGAAATCCGTGAGATTGCCGAGCCCGATCACCGGGCACGCCGAGTAGCAGCACAGGCAGCCGATGCAATCGAGCGCCTTGGAGGCGTTCTTCATGTCCTTGTGGCTGAGCGGTTCGGGAAATCCGGGGTAGGCCGCCGGCCGCTCGATCCACGGTTCCAGCTTTTCCATAAGGCGGTCGAACGGCGCGCGGTCCACCACGAGATCGCGGATCACCGGGAGGTTGCGCAGCGGCTCGATCGTCATGTCGGGCTCGACCGCCTCCCAGCACGCCAGCACCTCGCGGCCGTTCATGCGCACCGCGCAGGTGCCACACATCTTCGAGCCGCAGAACCAGCGGTAGCCGAGGTCGGTCGCCGCATTCTCGGCGATCCAGTTGAGTGCATCGAGCACGCGCATCCATTTGCGATAGGGCACGCGGAACTCGTCCAGCCTGCCGTCGTCGGAGCGGCGCATCCGCAGCGTGATCGTTTCGCCAGCCGCGAACCGTGAATTGCGCGCGGAAAGCGTGTCGTGATGTTCGGACTGCCCAAGCTGGCGCGCCTGTCCGAATGCGACGGTGTCGCTCACCACGCCACCTCGAGATTGTCCCGGGTGACGAAGTCGGGTTTAAAGAACGGCGTGTCGTAGGGCCGCTGCTCGAAGCGGTGGCCGTTGTCGGTCCGGATCATCACGTTGGCGGCGAGCCAGCGCGCGTTGTCCTGGATCGGATAGTCGCCGCGCATGAACGGCCCGCGGCTTTCCCTGCGCTCCAGCGACGACAGCACGATAAGCTCGCAGACGTCGACCATGTTGACTGCGTCGATGGCGTCGAGCCATTCATAGTTGGCGGTGCGGGCGGTCCGCTTGACGCTCATGCGCGGCAGCAGATCGAGCCGGATGTTGGCGATGTCCTGCAACGCGGATGTCAGGCTCGTCGCGTTCTTCTCGACGCCGGCCTTGTCCCACATCATCGCACGGATGGTGTTCTTGACCTGCGACACCGGAATGCCGTCGCGCCGCGATACCAGCAGCGCATCGAGCCGCCGCGCTTCCTGCGCGACGGCTGTCTCCGGCAGCGCGCCGGGTTCGAGCCCCGGCAGGTCGGCGGCTACGCCATCCGCCACCATCTTGCCGTCGTAGGTGGCCAGCGCGATCAGCCCGTTGCTGTGGCCGCCGAGGCCGCCCGCGACATAGAGACCCGGCACCGAGGAGCGCATCGTCTTGGTGTCGACGTCGATGCCGCCCTGCCGGTAGTGCGCGGTCACCGCGGCCTCGACCATGTCCTGCGGAAAATTCAGGCCGAGCTGACGGAAGCCCTTGCCGTAACTGGTGTAGGCCTCGACCTCGCCGGCATCGCAGTTGTCGAAGCCGGCGTAGTAGCCGCCGTCGTAGCGCGCCTTGCCGGCGTGAACCTGCTTCGCCAGCGCCTTGAGCTGAACGGTGTAGGGTCCGTAGGCCAGCGGATCGTCCTGCTGCTGGTTGAAGAACTCCTCGCCAGCCGAGTTGACCATGCGCGCCGACTTCTCCGAGCCGAGCATCGGATTGGGATAGACCTGCATGCGTTGCCAGGACGGCGGATCGGCGATGTCGTTGGTGTGCCACCACTGCATTTCGAGATTGGCGAGGGTGGCGCCGGCGCGCCACGCCATGGCGATGCCGTCGCCGGACATTTCGCGCGTGCCGGTCGAGCGCGCGTGCAGGCGGTCGGAGTAGCCGGTGGCGAGGATGACGGCGCGGCCGAGTACGGCATGGTATTCGCCGGTCATGATGTCGAGCGCGGACACCCCGCACACCGAGCCGTCGGGCCGGCGCAGCAGCGCCGTCACCACGGTTTCCTCCAGCCGCGGAATGCCGGCACGGATCACCTGCTTCCGCCGCAGGTCCATGAACGGCACGCCGGAGTTGCCCTGGGTGTTGGCGGCGACGCTTCGGATCTTGCCCGGGCTCGTGACCATGTTGCCGTCGTTGTCGCGGCGGAGGTAAAGCCCGGCCTCTTCGAGTTCCGGGTAGTAGACGTTCTCGATCCACTGCCCGCAGCCGCGCGCCCAGTGCTGATCGATCAGGAACTGGTTGTGGTACTTGATCAGGAACTCGGCGGTGTTGCGGGCCTGCGCCTCGGTGTTGCCGAGGCCGCGGCCCGAGATCACCAGGTTGCCGGCGAACAGCGAAGCGCCGCTCTTGCCGACCAGTCCCTTGCAGACGATGACGGTCTTGATGCCCCGGCGATGCAGGTTGAGTGCGGCATAACAGCCGGCGGCGCCGCCACCGACCACCACGACATCCGTGGACAGCACCCGCATCGAAGCTCACACTCCTGACCGGGCCTCAGTGTAGCCGCGCCGGTCTGGCGCCGATCGGCCTTTTTTTGCACCATGCTGTGCCCGGTTGGGCCGGTGCGAGTTCGCGCAAGGACATCGTATGAGTAACGGCGCGGTCAAATGGGATGATTTGCGGGTGTTCCTGGAGGTTGCCCGGCAGGGCACCGTCCATGCCGCGGCGAAGAAGCTGAAGCTCGATCACTCGACGGTCTGCCGCCGCATCGGCAAGCTCGAAGACCTGCTCGCGATCAAGCTGCTCGACCGGTCGCAGCGCGGCATCGTGGTGCGCGGCGGCGTGCAGCAACTGCTCGACCATATCGAGAGCATGGAGACGCACGCGATCTCGATCGAGGACGCGCTGGCCGGCAGCCTCAACACGGCGTCGCAGACCGTGCGAATCGCCACAATGGAGGGCATCGCCAGCCAATACCTCGCGCGGCGGATGGGCCTGCTGGAGCGGTTCGCGCCGAACGTGAAGGTCGAGCTGGTCAGCATGCCGCAGCCGGCCGACCTGTCGCGCAAAGAGGCCGACATCTTCCTGAGCTTCTTCAATCCGCGGCTGCCGGGGCTGTCCAGCCGCAAGGCGGGCGATGTCGCGCTGTTCCTGTACTGCTCGGAAAGCTATGCGCGCGTACACGGCGCGCCGCGCGCTCTCGACGACCTCAAGGATCATGTGTTCGTCGCCTACATCGACGACCTGCTGGCGATCGATGCGGTGCGCTGGCTCGATGACCTGATCAAATCGCCGAAGGTCAACTTCTACAGCAACAGCATCCTGGCGCAGTGCAACGCGGCGGTGGCCGGCGCCGGCATCGCGCTGCTGCCGACCTTCGTCGCCGACGGCGTGCCGGGCCTGATCCGGATCATTCCGGATGAGGCCGTGGTCCGCCGCGAGATCTGGATTTCCGTTCGGAAGGAGCAGGGCGCGCTGACGCGCATCCGCTCGGTGATGAAGTTCCTGACCCACATCTTCGAGATGGATCGGGCCTTCCTGATGGGTGCCGGCGAAGCCGCGGCCCGCAGAGACACCGCGCGAAAGACGGTCTGACTCCCCGCCAGCGCGTCAGGGCTTGATGTGGGCGACCAGCCGCATCCCGACCGCTTCCAGGATGAGATGATGGGCGCGGTCGACGATCTCGTCGAGTGACGGAGTCCGCGCGAACATCGCTCGGGCCTCGACCATCAGGTCCTCGCGGCGCGGCAGCTCGGGGAAATGCAGGCCATGGAGCACTTCGACGGCGCGATGACGGGCTTGGCTCACGGCCTGCTGGAGTGCGGCGAGCTCGGGCGCGTGCAGCGCCGCCATGATCGCGGCGGCGATGCGGTCGGAGCTGAAATTTTCGGCGAGCTGCTCGGCGGCGCGTCCGATCGCTCGCGCCCCGACCGGCTGCTCGTTGCGCAGAAGCCGCTCCGGCGGCTGCTTGAGGTCCCAGACCACTCCGGTCACGGCGAGCGCCCTGAGGATGTAGTAGGTCAGGTCGATCTCCCACCAGCGGAAGCCCTGGCGGACGCTGCTTTGGCAGGCGTGGTGATTGTTGTGCCAGCCTTCGCCCATCGTCACCAGCGCCAGCAGCCAGTTGTTGCGGGAGTCATCGCCGGTGACGTAGCGCGTGGTGCCGTGCACATGCGCGAGCGAATTGATGCAGAACGTCGCGTGGTAGAGCAGCACCGTGCTCCAGAAGAACCCGACCACCAGACCAGCCCAGCCGCCGATAACAAAGCTCAGCACCGCCAGCGCCACACCCGGCACCAGATGATACTTGTGCAGCCACATCAGCTCGGGATAGCGCGCGAAGTCGGCGATTTTCACCAAATCCGTGGCGTCGTGGCGGCTGCCCAGGATCCAGCCGACGTGACTGTAGAAAAAGCCTTTGTGGCGCGGCGAATGCACATCGTCCTTGGTGTCGGAATGCAGGTGATGGTGCCGGTGCTTGGCGGCCCACCACAGCACGCTCTTTTGCATGGTGGCCTGCGCCAGGACGGCGAGGACGAACTGGAATGCCCGGCCGGTCGCGTAGGCGCGATGCGAGAAGTAGCGATGATAGCCGGCGCCGATCGCGAAGATGCGCACCGCATAAAGTGCCGCGCACAGCACGATCGACGTCCAGGTGACGCCGGTCCAGATCGCCGCGAAACAGGCGAGGTGCACCAGCAAAAATGGTGTGCAAGCCGGATAGATGATGTCGTCGAGATGATCGTCGGGCTCAACCGCTCGGGGATCAGCCATTTTTCTTCGGCGCTCTCTTGGCTCGGGCTGCGGGTTTGGCTTCGGCGGATTTTGCGGCGGCCGATTTGGCCGACGACTTGGCAGGCTTCTCCGGCACGGGCTTCGGTGCGTCGGCCGCCGCTTGCGCCGCGCGGGCCTCTTGCGCCTCGCGCGACAGCCGAAGCGCTCGAAGCCGCTCGGTCTTGGCCAGCACCGCGAGCTTCTCGGCCTGGTAATCCCGCATCGCGAGCGCTGCGTCGCGCGCGCGCTCTTCCTTGTTGGAGGCGATCGCGGCGCGCTCCTGGTCAGTCTTGGTGGTTTTCACCATGGCAGCAGCCTCCGCATCCTCAAGAATAAGCCCCGCGACTGGCGGACCAGACGCAGGGCCATTACCACAAACCTTGGCCACGATGACGGCCAAGGATCGGCGAGCGCGACCGGTTAGACGGCGCGCAGGTTGTCAGCAGCGGACTTGCCGGTCCGGCGGTCGGCGACAACGTCGAACGAGACCTTCTGTCCTTCGTTGAGGTTGCTCATGCCGGCGCGTTCGACCGCGCTGATGTGCACGAAAACGTCCTTGCCGCCGTCGTCCGGCTGAATGAAGCCGAAGCCTTTTTGTCCGTTAAACCACTTCACGGTTCCCGTCGTCATGGGAGCCTTTCCTATCGATGTGTGTGTATCTTAAGCCGCGCGCTAACGCAGCCGGTTCGTCGAGTATGGATGAATGTCATCAGTCAGGCGCGCGGTTTGCGGCGAGGCCAAGTCGTTCGGGCCGTAACTCGAAGCCCTCATATAGAAAATATGCGGTGATTCCGCAAGGACGGACCGTAAAAGGCTCGATTTGGCGCGATTACGCCGTTGCGGCAGGCGCCGGACGGCGGGTCGTCCGCTTCAGCGGGAACGCAGCGCTGGCGTAAAGGTGGCGGATTTCCTCGACGCCGAACCGGGCCTCGTCGACCTCGAGATAGGCGCCAAGCAGCGCCGCTTCCGTCATCTCCTCGACGGCGAACCGGACCGCTTCTGCCGCGGTGTCGAAGCGCATATAGCGCCACTGGGTTCGACCCTTCTTGCTCCGGCTCGGAAACAGCTCCGCCGACGCAGCGAAATCGAAGCCGTTCAGGTCACGAACCTGCCTCTGGCCCTGGTTGCGGACGCGGCCGGTGCCCTGCAGTTGCTGCGTCATCAGATACTCCTACTCGGATTGAAATCAGCCTGCGTTATGGTGAATCGACCGGACCGACCATTATTCGGATGCGCAGGGGCAAAGTATTGCACATAGATAGTGTCCGAGGGGGCCGAATATAAGGGGCAGATCGTCCTATTTCGCACACCGGAGGCCAGGCCGGGCCGCGACCGGGCGCTATTTCACGAAGGTCGCTATTGCTTTGCCGACGCCCTCGAAGTCCGCGACGATCTGCTGGCCGATCTCGACCGGGAAGAAGCCGCTGAATGAGCCGGTGGCGACCACTTGGCCGGCCTTCAGGCCGGGGCCTTTGCGCAGGTAGTTGGCCAGAACGACAACGGGCGGGAATGGATCGGTGAAGGCGTGGCCGCCGACCGTCTCGACGATGGTCTTGTCGTCGGCGCTCATGCGCACTTTGACGGCGCCGAAGTCGATGTCGCGCCAGTTCTTGACCGGGCTGCCGATCACGAAGGCGCCGTTGGTCTGGTTGTCGGCGTAGGCCTCGACCAGGGTGGCGCGCTCGTTGAGCCGCTGCCGGATGGTCTTGTGCTTGGTGTCGAAGCGGGTGTCGACGATTTCCATCGATACGCAAGCCTCGACCGCGCTGGCCACCTCTTCGTGCGTATAGAGCTTGGCGCGCGGCGGCAGGTCGGCGGTGAGGCGGAAGGTGATCTCGGGCTCGATGAACAGCGACGGCGTCAGCGCCACCGGGACCTTCGCCGGGCTCGCGAACATCAACTCCTTGTAGATCGGATGCTGGAACGGCACCTCGCGCGGCTTGTAGAGAAAGGTGATCTTCCAGCCGGCGATCTGCGCGCCCAGCATCTTGGTGACCTCGGCCGCAATCTGGTTGGAGTCGGCTGCGACCACCGGGCGGATGTCCTGCGGCAGCTCCTTGATCGGCACGCCGGTCTTGCGCGCCTGCACCAGAAGCTTCGCGGCTTCGACGGCCTTGGCCTGATCCATGACGTTCTCCTGATGCGCCTAGCGCGTGTATGGCGGGATCACGCGATGGAACATCGCGAAGATCAGCTCCCAATCGCGCTCGGCAGCCTTCTTGTCGAACACGTCGCGGTCGGGCAGCGCATAGCCGTGGTGCGCGCCCATGTGAACCGCGGGCGTGTACTTCGCCGCGCACGGCTTCATCAGCTCGCCGAACTCGGCCACCATCGACAGCGGCGTGTAGTGATCGTGCTCGGCGTAGCCGCAGTACAGCTCGCCGCGCAGCTTGGCGACGCCGACGTGCGCGGAATCCGGCTGATCCGAAATCAGCGTGGTGCCGTGCAGGCTCGCCGACGCCGTGAAATCGCCCGGATAGGCCGCGGCGACCTGGATGACGTGGCGGCCGCCCATGCAGTAGCCGACCGAGCCCACGCCGCCGCGCTTCACCGGCTCGCCGCTGCTCTTGAGGAATTTGAGGATCGCGCCGCTGTCCTCCACCACCTTGGCGTCGGGAAGCTTGCGCGCCGGCGCGATCACCTTGGCCTGGTCTTCCTTGCTCAGCCGGTCGAGCGAGATGCGCTCGCCCTTGTCGTTGATGTAGGTGCTTTGGATCTTGCCCTGGCGATAATAGAGATCGGGCACCATGCCGTAGTAGCCGACCGTCGCGATCCGTCGCGCCAGATCGTAAAGCTCTTCGCGCACGCCCCAGATGTCCATGTAGAGCACGACCGGCGGGAACGGTCGGTCCTGCTCGGGGTATGTGACGAACGTGGGCATGCGCCCGTCGGCGGTCGGGATGTCGACAAACTTGTCTTTCATGGCGTGATGATCCTGGCGCGATAATCCTGACACGGAACTGCCGCCACCGCCAAGCGGCACCGCCGCGGCCCACCGATTGGAATCGCCAGCGCGGGCTGGCGGAGATGCGGTGCGCCCTCAGGCTCTGCTAGACTGATGCAAAGAACATCCGGGGGACGCCATGCGCCATCTCATCCAACGTCATGCCGGTCGGGCGGTTGCCGTCGCGCTCGGCGCTCTCGCCGGAATCGGTGTCGCTTCGGCGCAGGAGGTCTATCCGAACAAGCCGGTGAAGATCGTGGTCGGCATGCCGGCCGGCAGCTTCACCGATCTGTCGGCGCGGCTGATCGGCGACGGACTGCGTCAGCAGTTGAACGAGTCGTTCGTGATCGAGAACCGGCCGGGCGCCGCGACCAACATTGCGACGCAGAACGTCGCCCGCTCGCCCAAGGACGGCTACACGCTGCTGCTGTCGACCAATTCCAACGCCATGAACGTCAGCCTGTTCAAGGAGCTGCCGTTCGACGTCATCAAGGATTTCCAGCCGGTCGCGATGATCGCATCGACCGCTTTCATCCTCGCGGTGACGCCGTCGCTGCCGGTGACGAACCTGAAGGAGCTGATCGCCTACGCCAAGGAGCACCCCGACACGCTGAACTTCGCGTCGACCGGATCGGGCACCGCCAATCATCTCGCCGTCGAGATGCTGGCAAAGCAGGCCGGCATCAAGGTCGCCACGGTGTTCTACAAGGGCTCGATGGAGGGCATCACCGACGTGATCGCCGGCCGCACCCACGCGATGTTTGCGCCGGCATCGTCCGTCATGCCGCAGGCGCAGGCCGGCAAGCTTCGCGCCATCGCGGTGACCGGCAACGCGCGCACGTCGCTGGCGCCGGACCTGCCGACCATGTCCGAGGCCGGTCTGCCCGGCTACGAGGTGGTGATGTGGAACGGCCTGTTCGCGCCGGCCGGCACGCCGCCCGACGTCGTCGACAAGCTTGCGGCGGCGGCGACCAAGGCGGTGGGATCGCCGGACCTGCAAACAAAGATCAGGACCAACGGCGGCGATCCGATCGTGATGGGGCCGAAGGAGTTCGAGAGCTACCTGAAGAACGACATCAGCCGGTGGTCGGAGGCGATCAAGGCTGCCGGCATCAAGCCGCAGTAGTGCCGCCATGAACGCTCACACCGAAACCGAATCCGCCGAGACGCTGGCCGACCGCAGGAAGGTCGAGGACGGCTATCATCTCGTCAACGCCATGTGGAAGACGCAAGGCGCGGTCGCGACGCTGCGCTACGTCCATCACCTGCCGCATGGCCGCGCCTTGCCGCTCGGGCTCGACCTCGCCGAGCTCGATCGCATTATCGCGAGCTGCGACAGCTTCTATCGCGGCGGGCCGCCCGACTGGCCGACGCAATGGTTCAAGGCCGCCGATCAGTATGCCGAGCGCGGCCGCGCTGCGCGAAAGACCGGCCACAACGAGACCGCGGCGCAGATGCTGCTGACGGCTGCGACCTGCGCGCATCTCGCCGGCTACATGCATCACGACATCGGCCGGCTGCTGCCGGAGACCAAGCAGTCGTTCCTGCGCGCGGCCGAGCTCTACTGGGAGGCGGCGCCGCTGTTTTCGCCGCCGTCGATCCCGATCGAGGTGCCGTACGGCGACACCGTGCTGCGGCCGTTCCTGCGCCTGCCGCGCGGCATCGAACGGCCGCCGTGCGTGCTGATGATCGGCGGCGCCAACTCCAACATGATCAACATGCATGCGGTGTCGGAGTATTACCTCGACCGCGGCATGGCGGCGATCGGGTTTGACGGGCCGGGGCAGGGCGAGTTTCGCGCACGCACCGGACAGGCCTTGGTGGTGAAGGACTTCGACAGGGCGCTCGCAGCGGTCGCCGAATGGGCGCAAAAGGATTCTCGCGTCGACGGCCGGCGTCTCGGCGTCTACGGGCGCGCCACCGGATCGCTGCTGGCGATGCATGCGCAGGCCTCCGACAAGAGCATCATGGCGATCGTTGCGCATCCCGGCGCATTCAACTTTGCCGACTTCTTCGAACAGGCGTTCGCGCACACGCTGGTGTCGCACCGCCTGGAAATGTGCAGCTTCCTCGGCGCCAAGACCCTGGAGGAGGGCACGCGTCTGGTCCGCGAACAGCTGACACTCGAGCGCGTCGCCGGCCGCATCGATTGTCCGATCCTTTCGGTCTGCTCGGCTGACGACTCGACCATGCCGGCAAGCCAGTCGGCCGTGCTCAAGGAGCGCGTCAAAGGTCCGGTCGAGGTCGTGGTGTTTCCGGGCAAAGGGCACGGCGGCCCGTCCCGGCTGTCGTTGCCGCTCGAAGCCGACTGGATGCGCGACCGCCTGTCGGCCTGAGTTCGCTGCTCCGCGACCGATTTCGCAGTGCAGCGTGCAGCCGTGCGCGCGCTTGCCCGCGGTTCCCTGCCGATCACCTCTGAAAGGTGGCGCAATGCCGAAGGGAATCGGCCTGCGTCAATTCGCGCGGCAATAAATCCCGACGCATGGGATTTACCTGTCGGGGCACGCGGCCGCATGCGACGGCCGGGTGGAAAGAGGGGTTGTATCAGACTGATCGCGCAGCCGACGCCATAGCGGATTGGCCCGATCGCCACAAGAAACTGGCAGCCACAAGAAACAGCAAGGAGAGGACGCGATGTTGAATTCATGGAACACAGGTGCGCTCGGCGCTGCGCTGCTGCTATGCGGCGCGCCGTTCGCTGCGGTGCATGCGGCGTCGTGGGAGCCGTCGCGGACGGTCGAGATCATCGTGCCGGCCGGTCCCGGCGGCGGCGCCGATCAGATGGCGCGCACCGTGCAAGGCATCGTGTCCAAGCACAACCTGATGAAGCAGTCGATGGTCGTGATCAACAAGTCGGGCGGCGCCGGCGGCGAAGGCTTCCTCGACGTCAAGGCCGCGCACGGCAATCCACACAAGCTCGTCATCACGCTGTCGAACCTGTTCACCACGCCGCTCGCGACCGGCATTCCATTCTCCTACAAGGACATCACGCCGGTGGCGATGATGGCGCTGGACGAGTTCATCCTCTGGGTCAACGCCGACAAGCCGTACAAGACGGCCAAGGACTACGTTGACGCGGTCAAGGCCGCGAACGGCGCTTCAAGATGGGCGGCACCGGCTCCAAGCAGGAAGACCAGATCATCACCGTCGCGGTGGAAAAGCAGACCGGCGCCAAGTTCACCTACATTCCCTACAAGGGCGGCGGCGAGGTCGCGGTGCAGCTCGTCGGCAATCACGTCAACTCCACCGTCAACAATCCGATCGAGGCGGTGGCGCACTGGCGCGCCGGCAAGGTCAAGCCGCTGTGCGTGTTCGATTCCAAGAAGCTCGACTACCACGACAAGATCGCCGGCGATCTGGCCTGGGACAGCATCCCGACCTGCAAGTCGGCCGGCCTCGACGTCGAATACACGATGCTGCGCGGCTTCTTCACGACGCCGGGCGCCACTCCCGATCAGGTCAACTACTACGTCGACCTGCTCAAGAAGGTGCGCGAAACCCCGGAGTGGAAGAAGCTGATGAGCGATGGCGCCTTCAATCAGACCTTCATGACCGGGAAGGACTACCTCGACTGGGTTGCCAAGGAAGAAAAACGGCACGAGGACCTGATGAAGGACGCCGGCTTCCTCGCCGCCAAATGAACGTGGTGACGCGGTTGTAGGCCAGCAATGACTGAATCCTCGCAAAGCTCCGGTGGGACGGGACCGTCCCACCGATCGGTTGAGATCGGTGTGGCGCTGTTCATGGCGCTGCTCGCCGTGGTCGGCGTCATCGGCGCGCTCCGGGTCGGGATCGGCTGGGGCGCCGAAGGCCCGAAGGCTGGCTTCTTTCCGTTCTATATCTCGCTGATCGTGCTGATCTCGTGCGCCGTCAATCTCCTCGGCGTGCTGCGCGAATTCACCGACCGCAAGGTGTTCGCGGAGTGGGGCCAGATCCGCCAAGTGCTTTCGGTCGTCATTCCCACCGCGGTCTACGTGTTCGCGGTGCCCATTCTCGGCATGTACGTGTCGTCAGGCCTCCTGATCGGCGTGTTCATGAAATGGCTCGGCCGCTACTCCTGGCTGATGGTGCTGGCGGTCGCGGTCGGCATGCCGATCCTCACCTACCTCATGTTCGAGCGCTGGTTCCTGGTGCCGCTGCCCAAGGGCCCGGTGGAAGATTGGTTCGGGTTGTGAGCGGACGGCCATGATCGAAGACATCGGCAATCTGTTTCATGGCTTCGCGGTGGTGCTGCAGCCGTACAACATTCTGTTGATGGTGCTTGGCATCACGCTCGGCGTCATCATCGGCGTGCTGCCGGGGCTCGGCGGCGCCAACGGCATCGCGATCCTGCTGCCGCTCACCTTCAGCATGTCGCCGACCTCGGCGATCATCATGCTGTCGTGCATCTATTGGGGTGCGCTGTTCGGCGGCGCCATCACCTCGGTGCTGTTCAACATACCGGGCGAACCGTGGTCGGTGGCGACCACCTTCGACGGCTACCCGATGGCGCAGAAGGGCCAGGCCGGCGAGGCGCTGACCGCGGCGTTCACGTCATCCTTCGTCGGCGCGCTGTTTGCCGTGATCATGATCACGCTGCTCGCGCCGCTGGTCGCGAGCTTCGCGCTGGAGTTCGGGCCGCCGGAAATCTTCTCGGTGTATTTCCTCGCGTTCTGCAGCTTCGTGGGCTTAAGCAAGGAGCCGCCGTTCAAGACGGTGGCGTCGATGATGATCGGCTTCGGCCTTGGCGCGGTCGGTCTCGACCAGATGACCGGGCAACTGCGCCTGACGTTCGGCTTCCCCCAGCTGCTCAGCGGCTTCGACTTCCTGATCGCCGTGATCGGCCTGTTCGGCATCGGCGAAATTCTGCTGACGATGGAGGAGGGGCTCAATTTCCGCGGCAACGCCGCGAAGATCAATCCGAAGGTGGTGTGGCAAACCTGGAAGGAACTGCCGCGCTACTGGACCACGTCGCTGCGTTCCTGCCTGATCGGCTGCTGGATGGGGATTTCGCCGGCGGGCGCAACGCCCGCCTCGTTCATGAGCTACGGCATCGCCAAGCGCGTCGCGCGAAACGGCAAGCTGTTCGGCACCGGCGTGATCGAAGGGGTCGTCGCGCCGGAGACCGCGGCGCACGCCGCCGGCACCTCGGCGCTGCTGCCGATGCTCTCGCTTGGCGTGCCGGGTTCGCCGACCGCTGCGGTGCTGCTCGGCGGTCTGCTGATCTGGGGTTTGCAGCCCGGGCCGCTGCTGTTCGTCGAGCAGAAAGATTTCGTCTGGGGCCTGATCGCCAGCATGTATCTCGGCAACGTGGTGGGGCTCATCATCGTGCTCACCTGCGTGCCGCTGTTCGCCGCGATCCTGCGCGTGCCGTTCAGCATCATCGGCCCGATCATCCTGGTGATGTGCGCGATCGGCGCCTACACGGTGCACAACAACACCTTCGACGTGGTGATGATGCTGGTGTTCGGCGTCGCCGGCTATCTGCTGAAGAAGACCGACTATCCGCTGGCCCCGATGGTGCTGGCGATCGTGCTCGGCGACAAGGCGGAGGAGGCGTTCCGGCAGTCGCTGCTGGCGTCGCAGGGCGGGCTCGGCGTGTTCTTCTCCAATGGGCTGGTCGGCTCCATCATGACGCTCGGCCTGATCGCCCTGTTCTGGTCTCTGATCCAGAATTGCTGGGGCCGATTGCGGCGGCCGGCGACCGCCTGACGGAATTGCAGCAGGCCTTACCGGCCCGATAACTTACTGAAATTCAAAACGAATCATTCGCACGCGACTATTCCGAGGGGCGCGCAATTTTTTGTACGCCTGCTCGCTGCTTTTTAAGATGACAGCCCTGCCCACTTCAGCTTTCCTGCCCGTAACCGCTGCATAACGGTTGCAGCGGCAACCTTTTCACGGGGCGATTCAACGCCCTGATCGCCGGAATTGGCGAACAACAGGAAACGCTGGGGGCGACATGTCGATTTCATCGCAAGCTTCTGCGCGCGTGACCGCGTCGGAAGGCACACGTTGGGCGCAGTTGCTGTTTGGCATCATCTGCATGGTGATGATCGCCAACCTGCAGTACGGCTGGACCCTGTTCGTCAATCCGATCGATCAGAAATACCACTGGGGCCGCGCTGCGATCCAAGTGGCCTTCACGATCTTCGTGCTCACCGAGACCTGGCTGGTGCCGATCGAAGGCTACCTGATCGACAAGTTCGGCCCCAAGATCATGGTCTCGGTGTCCGGCGCGCTGGTCGCGATCGCCTGGGTCATCAACTCGGTGGCGGACTCGCTGTTCCTGCTTTATGTCGGCGCCGCGATCGGCGGCGTCGGCGCCGGCATCATCTACGGCGCTTCGGTCGGCAATGCGCTCAAGTGGTTTCCGGACCGCCGCGGTCTCGCCGCCGGTTTGACAGCGGCGGGCTTCGGCGCGGGCTCCGCGCTCACCGTGATCCCGATCGCCAACATGATCCAGACCAGCGGCTACCAGTCCGCGTTCCTGTGGTTCGGCCTCGGCCAGGGTATCGTTGTGTGCATCGTCGGGCTGTTTTTGAAGGCCCCGGAGGGCGGTCCGCCGCCGGAGGCGGCGGGCGTGACGCAAACCCGGCGCGACTACGGTCCGGCCGAGGTGATCAGGAGCGCGCCATTCTGGGTCATGTACCTGATGTTCGTCATGGTTGGCGCCGGCGGCCTGATGGCGATCGCCCAACTGGCGCCGATTGCCAAGGACTACAAGGTCGATGGCATCCCGGTGTCGTTGCTCGGGCTGACGTTGCCAGCTCTGACGTTCGCCTTGACGATCGATCGCGTGCTCAACGGCGTGTGCCGTCCATTCTTCGGCTGGGTGTCGGACCATATCGGCCGCGAGAACACGATGTTCATCGCCTTCTTCATCGAAGGCATCGGCATCTATGCGCTTCTCGTGTTCGCCGGAAATCCGGTGATGTTCGTGATCCTGTCCGGCCTGGTGTTCTTTGCCTGGGGCGAAATCTACTCGCTGTTCCCGGCGACCTGCACCGATCTCTATGGCCGCAAGTTCGCGACCACGAACTACGGCATGCTGTACACCGCGAAGGGAACGGCATCGCTGCTGGTGCCGCTGGCGAACGTGCTGACCAGCGCCACGGGGAGCTGGCATGCGGTGTTCTATGTCGCGGCGATCCTCAACATCATCGCAGCGGTCATGGCGCTGGCGGTGCTCAAGCCGATGCGGCAGCGGGCGGTGGCGCAGGGCTGATTTCTCTGCCCTGCGGTTCGGCGGCGATTACTCGAGGTGGGCGAACACCCACGCGAGGGTGTCGGGCGCGACGTGCGGCAGCACGACGGCCGAGACGGCGAGTCCGAACAGGGCGAACAGGCAGAGCGTCGTAGCCGTCCGGGTCGTGGCGACGGCCCCATCGGCCGTCGTCGTGGAGGCCAGATGGGCGAGCGAAACGGTGCCGGTCAGGAGCTGGCTCATTGTTTGGATTCCTTTGCAAACGGATGAGGTTGCCTGTGTGACGAACGGCGCAGCGAAGCGTTACAGCGCTCCGGCGGCGCAACGTTGCCCGCAACACACGACCGGCTGACGACGGTCCGGCGGTGCCCGGACAGGACGTGACCTCGGCAACGTGCGGCCATTCAGGATCGCCATATTGCGCCAGGCCGAGTGCTGGAATATTGTATGCCAGAGATGTCCGAGACCCGTACCATGCGTCCTGCCGCCGCCTCCGAGGCTCGCGCGGACACCGCGCCGCGGTTGGCAATCGAGCCGATCGACACCTCCTTCAGCTTCAAGAACAAGGCCTACGCGGCGCTGAAGAACGTCATCGTCTCGATGGACATCTACCGCAGCCGCTCCGACATTCGGCTCGACGAACGGCAGCTCGCGCAGGACTTCGGCGTCAGCCGCACGCCGGTGCGCGAGGCGATGGCGCAGCTCGAACGCGAAGGCTTCGTGCGCTCGGTGCCACGCCGCGGCGTCTACATCGTGCGCAAGACCAAGCGCGAGGTGATCGAGATGATCACCGCCTGGGCGGCGCTTGAAGGCATGGCAGCGCGCCTGATCCCCGAGAAGGCGAGCAGCGAGCAGATCGCTTCGCTGCGCAAGATGTTCGCCACCTTCGAGAACGGCGCGCTGCGCGCCCACCTCGACGAATATTCCGAGGCCAACATCGAATTCCATCAGACCATCATCCGCCTGAGCGGAAATGGCGTGCTGATCTCGCTCGCCGAAAACTTGTTCACCCACATGCGGATGATCCGGCGCAAGACCATCGCCGAGCAGGACCGCGTCGAGCGCTCGATCCGCGATCACATGAACATCATTGAGGCGTTGGAAGCGCGTGAGGCCGCCCGCGCCGAGGAACTCGTTCGCAAGCACGCGCTTGGTCTTGCCGAGCACGTCGAGAAATACGCCGATTATCTGGATTAGGCTTCTAGGGAGACGAGCCATGGCCGAAGCAGCGGTCGCCAAGAAACCCGACACCACCGCCGAGCAGGAGCTGACGGACGGCTTCCACCTCATCATCGACGCGCTGAAGCTCAACGGGCTCAACACCATCTACGGGGTGCCCGGCATTCCGATCACCGACTTCGGCCGCATGGCGCAGGCGGAAGGCATCCGCGTCATCTCGTTCCGTCACGAGCAGAACGCCGGCTATGCGGCGTCGATCGCCGGCTTCCTGACCAAGAAGCCCGGCGTCTGCCTGACTGTGTCGGCGCCGGGCTTTCTCAACGGCCTGACTGCGCTGGCGCACGCCACCACCAACTGTTTCCCGATGATCCTGATCTCGGGTTCGTCGGAGCGCGAAATCGTCGACCTCCAGCAGGGCGACTATGAGGAGATGGACCAGCTCGCGATCGCCAAGCCGCTTTGCAAGGCGGCGTTCCGCGTGCTGCACGCCGCCGACATCGGCATCGGCCTTGCGCGCGCGATCCGCGCCGCGGTGTCGGGCCGTCCGGGTGGCGTCTATCTCGATATGCCGGCCAAGCTGTTCGGCCAGGTGATCGACGCCGAGAAGGGCCGCAAATCGCTGGTCAAGGTGATCGACGCGGCGCCGGCCCAGATTCCTGCACCGGACGCGGTCAAGCGCGCGCTCGATGTGCTGAAGAGCGCCAAGAAGCCGCTGATCATCCTCGGCAAGGGCGCGGCCTACGCGCAGGCCGACGATGCGATCCGCAGCTTCGTGGAAAAAAGCGGCGTGCCGTTCCTGCCGATGAGCATGGGCAAGGGCCTGCTTCCTGACACGCATCCGCAGTGCGCAGGTGCTGCGCGCTCGACGGTGCTGAAGGACAGCGACGTCGTCATGCTGATCGGCGCGCGGCTGAACTGGCTGCTGTCGCACGGCAAGGGCAAGACCTGGGGCGAGGCGCCGAAGAAGTTCATCCAGGTCGACATCGAGCCGAAGGAGATGGACTCCAACGTCGAGATCGCGGCTCCGGTGGTCGGCGACATCGGCTCGTGCATCAACGCGATGCTCGCCGGCATGGGCGGCAACTGGACGGCGCCACCGGCCGACTGGACCAAGACGGTGACGTCGAAGCGCGACGAGAACGTCGCCAAGATGGCGCCGCGGCTGATGAACAACAACTCGCCGATGGACTATCACGGCGCGCTCGGCGTGTTGCGCACCATCGTCAAGGAGCGGCCGGATGCCATCCTGGTCAACGAAGGCGCCAACACGCTCGATCTCGCGCGCGGCATCATCGACGTGTACCAGCCGCGCAAGCGCATCGACGTCGGCACCTGGGGCGTCATGGGCATCGGCATGGGCTATTGCATCGGCGCGGCGATCGAGACCGGCAAGCCGGTGCTGGCGATCGAAGGCGACTCGGCCTTCGGCTTCTCCGGCATGGAGGTCGAGACGATCTGCCGCTACAAGCTGCCGGTCTGCGTCGTGATCTTCAACAACGACGGCATCTATCGCGGCACCGACGTCAACAACGCAAGCGCCGATCCGGCGACCACCGTGTTCGTCAAGGGCTCGCGCTACGACAAGATGATGGAGGCGTTCGGTGGGGTCGGCATCAATGCGACGTCGCCGGACGAGCTCAAGCGCGCCGTCAATGCGGCGATGGACTCCGGCAAGCCGACGCTGATCAACGCGGTGCTCGATCCGGGCGCCGGCAGCGAAAGCGGCCGCATCGGCAATCTCAATCCGCAAAGCGCGCTGAGCAAAAAGAAATAGTCCGTATCTCGTTTCTGGAGAGCAAAATGGCAGTCCGCAAGAAAGCAAAGTCGGCCAAGGCGAAGTCCAAGTCGAAGGCTGCTTCGAAGAAGGTCGTGAAGCTCAAGTCGAAGAAGCCCGCCGCCAAGGCGAAGGCCGGCAACGGCCTGCCGCGGCCTTCGAACAAGCCCCAGGGCCAGGCCGGCAAGGCGCTCGACGGCATCAAGATCCTCGACTTCACCCACGTGCAGTCGGGCCCGACCTGCACGCAGCTTCTGGCCTACATGGGCGCCGACTGCATCAAGGTCGAGCGGCCCGGCGTCGGTGACATCACCCGCACGCAACTGCGCGACGTGAAGGGGCAGGACAGCCTCTACTTCACCATGCTCAACGGCAACAAGCGTTCGATCACGATCGATTCCAAGCATCCGACCGGCAAGCAAATCCTCGACCGGCTGATCAAGCACTGCGACGTGCTGGTGGAGAACTTCGCCCCGGGCGCGCTCGATCGCATGGGGCTGACCTGGGAGTACATCCACAAGACCAACCCGCGCATGATCGTGGCCTCGGTCAAGGGCTTCGGCCCCGGTCCCTACGAGGAATGCAAGGTGTACGAGAACGTCGCGCAGTGCGCCGGCGGCGCTGCCTCCACCACCGGCTTCCGCGAGGGACCGCCGCTTGTCACCGGCGCGCAGATCGGCGACAGCGGCACCGGTCTGCATCTCGCCTTCGGCATCGTGTCCGCGCTCTATCAGCGCATGCGCACCGGGCGCGGCCAAAAGGTGCTGTGCGCCATGCAGGACGGCGTGCTCAACCTCGCCCGCGTCAAGCTCCGCGATCAGCAGCGCCTCAAGCACGGCCCGCTCACCGAATACAGCCAGTACGGCGAGGGCGTGCCGTTCGGCAATGCCACGCCGCGCGCCGGCAACGATTCCGGCGGTGGCCAGCCGGGCTGGATTCTGAAATGCAAAGGCTGGGAAAGCGATCCCGACGCCTACATCTACTTTATCACCCAGGCGCCGGTGTGGGGCCCGATCTGCGATTTGATCGGCAAGCCGGAGTGGAAGACCGAAGCGGACTACGCCACGCCGCCGGCGCGGCTGCCGCGGCTGAAGCAGATTTTCGCCACCATCGAAGAGTGGACCATGACCAAGACCAAGTTCGAGGTCATGGAGCTTTGCAACGCCGTCGATATTCCGGTCGGTCCGATCCTGTCGATGAAGGAGATCGCCGAGGAGCAGTCGCTGCGCGACACCGGCACGGTGGTCGAGGTCGATCATCCGGGCCGCGGCAAGTACCTGACCGTCGGCAATCCGGTGAAGATGTCGGACTCGATCACCGAGGTGAAGCGCTCGCCGTTGTTGGGCGAGCACACCGAGGAAATCCTGACCAAGGTTCTGGGTTATTCGGCCAAGGAGTTGGCGGAGATCAAATCCTCGGGCGCGATTACCCCGCCGGAGAAGCCGGCCAAGGCAGAAGCGGCGTAGCTTGCTTCTTCTCCCCTCCTCCCACGAGCGAAGCGAGTGGTGGGGAGGGGTCGGGGGTGGGGGCCAGAGCTGCGATCAATGTCGTGCCGTTGCTCTGACCCCCCACCCTAACCCTCCCCACCGCTTCGCGGGGGGAGGGGACAGTCTGAGTTCTGGGAGAGGACGAAAATAAAATGCGTATCGTGGTTCACGGCCAGCAGGCGTTCGGCAAGGCGGTGCTGGAGGCGCTGATCAAGCGCGGCGAGAACGTGATCGCCGTCTATGTCGCGCCCGAGAAACCCGGCGCCAAGGCCGATCCGCTGAAAGAGGCGGCGCTCGCCGCAAAGCTTCCGGTCTATCAGCCGGAATCCTACAAGACGCCGGAGGTGCTGGCGCAGTTCAAGTCGCTCAAGCCCGACCTCCAGGTGATGGCGTTCGTCACGCTGTTCGTACCGGAGGAATTCCTCAACGCGCCGACTCATGGGTCGATCCAGTATCACCCCTCGCTGCTGCCGGCCTATCGCGGCGCCAGCGCCATCAACTGGCCGATCATCAAGGGCGAGAAGGAAACCGGGCTGTCGATCTTCTGGCCGGACAACGGGCTCGATACCGGCGACATCCTGGTGCAGAAGAAAACCCCGATCAGCGGCACCGACACGCTCGGCACCGTGTATTTCGACCGGCTGTTCCCGATGGGTGTCGACGCCATGATGGAGTCGGTCGACCTGGTGAAGGCCGGCAAGGCGCCGCGCATCAAGCAGGACGACAGCAAGGCCACCTACGAGGGCCGCTGCGGTCCCGACAATGCCAAGATCGACTGGGGCAAGCCTTGGGAGCAGATCGACCGGCTGATCCGCGGCTGCAATCCGGCGCCCGGCGCCTGGACCACGCTCGACGGCAAGCAGCTGCGAATCTTCGACGCCAAGCCGCTGCCAGCGCGCGATCCCAAGGGCATCGGCGGCAAGCTCGGCGAAATCGCTGCGGTCGAGGCCGACAGCTTCACGGTGGTCTGCGCCGACGGCCGCTTCAAGGTCACCCGCGTGCAACCCGCCGACGGCAAGAAGATCGAGGCCGGCGAGTGGGCGAAGTCGGCCAATGTCGCGGTCAAGGCGAGGTTCTCTTGACACTCACCCCTCCGCGTCATTCCGGGGCGCCGTGAAGCGGCGAACCCGGAATCCATACTCCGCAGCAGGGGTTATGGATTTCGGGCTCGCGCCTTCGGCGCGCCCCGGAATGACGTAGTCATAGTCATCACTCGTATATTGGAACGCCCCCCATGCCCGCCTCCCAGCATCAGTCGCCGAAGTCCGACATCGAAATCTCGCAGTCCGCCAAGAAACGCCCGATCCTCGACATCGCCAAGGAGAAGCTCGGCATCGCCGCCGAAAATCTCGACCCTTACGGCCACTACAAGGCCAAGGTGTCGATGGACTACGTCAAGTCGCTCAGCGGCAAGAAGGACGGCAAGCTGATCCTGGTCTCGGCGATCTCGCCGACGCCGGCGGGCGAGGGCAAGACCACCACAACGGTCGGCCTCACCGACGCGCTCAACCACATCGGCAAGAAGGCGATGCTGTGCCTGCGCGAGCCGTCGCTTGGCCCTTCGTTCGGCATGAAAGGGGGAGCCGCCGGCGGCGGCTACGCCCAGGTCATTCCGATGGAGGACATCAACCTGCACTTCACCGGCGACTTCCACGCCATCACCTCGGCGCACAACCTGCTCTCGGCGCTGATCGACAACCACATTTACTGGGGCAACCCGCTCGGCATCGACTCGCGTCGCGTCACCTGGCGCCGCGTCATGGACATGAACGACCGGGCGCTGCGCGAGATCGTCTGCTCGCTCGGCGGCGTCGCCAACGGCTATCCGCGCGAAGCGGGCTTCGACATCACGGTCGCCTCCGAGGTGATGGCGATCTTCTGCCTCGCCCGCAACCTCGACGACCTGAAGGAGCGGCTCGGCAACATCATCGTCGCCTCGACGCGCGAGCGTAAGCCGGTGCGCGCCAAGGACATCAAGGGCCACGGCGCGATGACTGCGCTGCTCAAGGAGGCGATCGCGCCGAACCTCGTGCAGACGCTGGAAGGCACGCCGGCGTTCATCCACGGCGGCCCGTTCGCCAACATCGCGCACGGCTGCAACTCGGTGGTCGCGACCACGACCGCGCTCAAGCTCGCCGACTACGTGGTGACGGAAGCGGGCTTCGGCGCCGACCTCGGCGCCGAGAAGTTCCTCGACATCAAGTGCCGCAAGGCAGGCCTGTCGCCGAGCTGCGTGGTGCTGGTCGCCACCATCCGCGCGCTGAAAATGCACGGCGGCGTCAAGAAGGACGACCTCAAGAAGGAAGACCTCAAGGCGCTGGAAGCCGGCATGTCGAACCTGCAGCGCCACGTCGAGAACGTGAAGAAGTTCGGCCTGCCGGCGGTGATCTCGATCAACCGCTTCTCGGCCGACACCGACGCCGAGATCGCGCTGGTCAAGGAGAAGTGCAAGGCGCTCGGCGTCGAGGCGGTGATGGCCGACCATTGGGCGATGGGCGGCGAGGGCGCCGCCGACGTCGCCAGGGCAGTGGTGAAGATCATCGACGAGGGCAAGGGCAAGCTCAAATTCCTCTACCCCGACGAGATGCCGCTGTTCGACAAGATCCGCACCATCGCCAAGGAGATCTACCGCGCCAACGACGCGACCGCCGACAAGTCGGTGCTCGACCAGTTGAAGCAGTGGGAGGAGATGGGCTTCGGCAAGCTGCCGGTCTGCATCGCCAAGACGCAGTATTCGTTCTCGACCAACCCCGACGCCAAGGGTGCGCCGACCGGGTTCAGCATCCCGGTTCGTGAGGTGCGGCTAAGCGCCGGCGCGGAGTTCGTGGTGGCGATCTGCGGCGAAATCCTCACCATGCCGGGCCTGCCGCGCGTACCGTCGGCCGACTCGATCGACGTCAACGCCAACGGCCAGATCGTCGGCTTGTTCTAAGCAGGTCGAGACCTAAATGTCCTCACGTTGAGAGGGCTAACCAGTTCACGGAGACCAAAACCATGCTCAAGTTCTACTACTCCGGCGCGCCGAATCCGACCAAGGTTGCGCTGTTCCTCGAAGAGGCCGGCATCCCGTATGACGCGATCCCGGTCGACACGCGCAAGGGCGAGCAGCACAAGCCGGAATTCCTGAAGATCAATCCGAACGCCAAGCTGCCGGCCATCGTCGATGGCGACGTCACCGTGTTCGACTCAAGCGCAATCCTGCTCTATCTCGCCGAGAAGACCGGCAAGTTCCTGCCCGCCAAGTCCGACAAGGCGCGCGGCGAGCTGCTGTCGTGGATGTTCTTCGTGTCGTCCGGCGTCGGCCCGTACTTCGGCCAGTCGGTGCACTTCCGCAACTACGCGCCGGAGAAGATCCCGTACGCGATCAACCGCTACGCCTTCGAAGGCCATCGCCATGCCGGCATCCTCGACGCGCGGCTCGCCAAGCAGAAGTACATGCTGGGCGACACCTACACGATCGTCGACATGAACGTGTGGGGCTGGTCGCGCATGCTGCCGGTCGTGCTCGGCGAGGGCGTGTGGGACAAGTACAAGAACCTCAAGCGCCTGGTCGACGAGATCAACGCGAGGCCTGCGGCGCCCAAGGCCGCCGGGCTGAAGGACCGCCACAAGTTCAAGACCGAGATGGACCAGGAATCGCTGCACGCGATGTTCCCGCATCTCAAGGAAAAGGTGGCGTAGGCGCTGACGTCGCAACGTCCGGGACCCCGGTTTCTTTGACAAGCGAACCGGGGTCCCGGGTCTCGCTCCGCTCGCCCGGGACACGAGGTCCGTTCCTTGCCTATGATCCTCGGGCAAGGAGCCGTCCCATGTCCCGCATCGTCATCGCTCTCGCCGTCGCCCTCATCCCCTCGCTCGCCTCCGCCCAGGCCAACTGGCCCACCCGGCCTGTCACCATGGTGGTGCCGTTTGCCGCCGGTGGCCCGATGGACGTGGTCGGCCGGATCATGGCGGCGGGTCTGAGCGAGCAGCTCGGCCAGCAGGTGATCATCGAGAATGTCGGTGGCGGCGGTGGCATGACCGGCTCGGCGCGCGTCGCCAAGGCTGCGCCCGACGGCTCGCAGTTCGGCCTCGGCAACGTCGGCACCCATGCGGTCAGTCAGTCGCTGTCGAAGAATCCGCCGTATCACGTGACCACCGATTTCGCGCCGGTCGCGCTGTTCGCCGATCTGTCGCTGGTGCTGGTCACGCGCAAGGACCTGCCGGCGAACAACCTTCAGGAGTTCATCGCCTACGCCAAGGCGAACCACGACAAGATGCAGTTCGCCTCGGCGAGCGCGGGCTCGGCGACGCATCTCGGCTGCACGCTGTTGAACGCCGCGATCGGCGTCAATGTCACCCACGTGCCATATCGCGGCGGCGGGCCGGCGATGCAGGACATCGTTGCCGGCCGCATCGACTACATCTGCATCGACACGCCTGCCGTGGTGTCGCTGGTCGAGAGCGGGCAGATCAAGGCGCTGGCCGTACTGTCGGCGACTCGCACCGGGAGCCTGCCGAATGTGCCGACCGCGCAGGAGCAGGGACTGGCCGGCTTCGAAGCGGCGAACTGGGCGGCGTTCTTCATGCCGAAGGCAACGCCCGCGCCGATCGTGGCCAGGCTGCAAGTCGCAACCGCCGCGGTGACCGCTTCTGACGCGACGCGCAAGCGCATGAAGGAGATCGGCGTCGATCCGGTCGCGCCGGAGCGGCGCTCCTCCGCGTATCTTGCGAAATTCGTCGCCGGCGAAATCGACAAATGGGCCGGGCCGGTGAAGGCCAGCGGGTTGGCGACGGATTAGGGCGTGGACTCATCGCCGGGCTTTTGCGTGCGGTGTTGACAATGAGTGCGCAGGCGATGCCAGCGGTTATCCGGGTGTTCAGCGGCGCCGCTCCCCAGCACGTGCTGCGAGAGATTGTCCCGGAATTCGAACGCGCCACCGGCCACCGAGTCGAGTTCACGTTCCGATTGATTGCCGAGATTCAGCAAAAACTGGCGGCCGGGGAGAAGGCCGACCTGATCATGCTCCCAGTTCCCCTGCTCGCCGCCACGGAAAAGACCGTGCCGCTACGCGCCGAAGGCCGCATCGCGCTGGCTCGCCTGGGGGTCGGTGTCATCGTGCGCGAAGGCGCTTCAACACCGGATGTTTCCACCGCAGAGGCCGTGAGCAAGTTGCTGCTCGGTGTTCGCAGGATCGCATTTGACGATCCACGCACTCCGGTCGGCAGCTATCTGGACCGCATGGTGGTGCAGCTCGGTATCGCCGATGCCGTGCGCTCCAAAGTGGTCGCAAAAGCGCCCATCGACGGCGGGGCGGAGCTGGTCGCCAAAGGCGAAGCTGACGTCGGCTTCTTTCTTGTCAGTGAAGTGAAGACACTGACAGGTGCCAAGCTTGTGGGACTGCTGCCTCCCGACCTGCGGTTTACCATCGTCTACGGGGCTGCCGTCCCGAGTTACAATGCCGCGCCCGAAGCCGCCTTGGCCTTCGTCAAGTTCATCTCAAATCCCGACCAGGCGGAGCGCTGGAAGGCCTACGGCTTTGAGCCTGCGGACGGCATTTAGTCGCGGCTACTTCCCCGGCTCCGTTGCTTTCAGGATCGGCGCCCAGCGCGCGATCTCGGCCTTGACGTACTTGTCGAACGCCGCCGGCGTTCGCTCGGCCTTGTCCGGGATCGAGCCGCCGAGATTGTTGATGCGCGTGCGCACGGATGGGTCGTCGAGCGCCTGGTCGAGCGCGCCGGCAAGCCTGTCGATCACCGGCGCAGGCGTTCCCTTGGGCGCGAACATGCCGGCCCAGATGCTCATCTGATAGTCGACGCCAAGCTCCTTCGCCGTCGGCACGTCGGGCAGCGCCGGCAGCCGTTGTGCCGCCGAAACCGCATACGCCTTGATCGCGCCGGACTTGACCTGCTCGGTGACGCTGACCGACTGCTCGCAGAAGAAGTCGACGTGGCCGCCGATCAGGTCGTTCATCGCCGGTCCGGTGCCGCGGTAGGCGACCAGCGTGGGCTTGGCGCCGATCGCCGTGGTGAACAGCAGGCACGCCATGTGCGACGACGCGCCGATGCCGCCGTGTGCCTGCTTGAGACCGCCGCCCTTCTCTTTCAGAACGGCAATGAATTCCTTCAGATCCCTGGCCGGAAAGTCCTTGCGCGCCACCACCACCGCGGGCGAATGCGCGGTCGGCCCGATCGGGATGAAGTCGCGGGTCGGATCGTATTTCACGTTCGGCGTCAGCACCGGGGCGGCGACGTGCGATCCCATCGAGCCCGCCAGCAGCGTGTAGCCGTCGGGCGCCGCGGCGGCGACCCGGCCGCTGCCGATGGTGCCGCCGGCGCCCCCGACGTTCTCGATCACCAGCGTCTGGCCGAGCGTGCGCCCCATGTGGTCGGCGACGATGCGGGCGATCACGTCGCTCGCGCCGCCGGCCGGGAACGGCACGATCACGGTGACGGAGTGGGAGGGATAGCTCTGGGCCAGCGCCGCGCCGGTCCAGGCCAGGGCAATGCAGCCGATCGCCGTCAATGCATTCGCCGCACGTGCCATTGTTTCTCCCGGTCAATCGTTCTTCAAGATCTCCGCCACCTCGACCTTGCGTCCCTCGCGGGCGGACAGGATGCCCGCGCGCACCACCGCGAGCGATTCCGTCGCATATTCGCCGCCCACCTCGGGCTTGGCACCGCCGCGGATTGCCGCAGCAAACTCCTCGAGTTCCTCGACGAAGGTGTCGTTCTTCGCGGTCGGCACCGGCGTGGCCTTGGTCTCGCCGCGCCGGAGCAGCCGCAGGCCGCCGTGCAGGTCGTAGAACGCGGTGGCGTCCTTGCCGTAGACGTTCATCAGGTAGTACTCGGAGGCCGAAGCGTAGCTGGCATTCAGCGTCGACAGCGCGCCGTTGTCGTGCTCGAAGATGAAGCTCGCCACGTCCGGGTTGTCGCCCGGCAGCACGAGCTGGGCGAACTGCCCGCGCACCGCCTTCACCGGCCCCATCAGATAAGTCAGCACGTCGGCGTAGTGGATGCCGATCTGGAGCATCACGCCGCCCGGCATGCCGGCGGCCTGATAGCGCCACGAGCTGAGGTCGATCTGGCCGAGCCGGTCACGGCTGATGTTGGCCTCGGCGTTGACCAGCCGGCCGAAGCGGCCTTCGTCGATCTGCCGCTTGATCCAGCGGAAATGGCTCTCGCGCCGGCGCTGATAGCCCATCGCCAGGATCACGCCGGCGCTGCGGCAGATCTCGGTGATGGCGCGGCCCTCGCTGACATTGTTGGCGATCGGCTTGTCGAGGAACACATGCTTGCCGGCCGCGGCCGCCTGCTTCGTGGTCGGCAGATGCACGTCGTTCGGCGTGGTGTTGACGATCGCCTCGATGGCCGGATCGGCCAGCATCTCCTCGTAGCTTGCCGCCGGCCGGCAGTCGTATTTCTTGGCGAACGCCTCGCGCTTGTCCGCAGAGCGCGTGTAGCAGGCTGCTATTTCGATCTTGTTCGAGCGCTTGATAGCGTCGGCCAGCACGTCCGACCACCATCCCATGCCGATGCAGCCGACGCGGACCGGTCCGGTCATTTCCAGCTCGCGCCGATCGACTCGACGGCGGTCTGCGCGATGCGCAGATCGGTGGCCCAATCACCGCCGCTGACGCCGACGCCGCCGATGCACTCGCCACCGACCAGGATCGGCACGCCGCCCTCCATCGCGGTCCAGCGCTCGGGCCCCGCGGCAAGCGCAAGGCCGAGCGCATGGGTGACGTCGAGGTCCTGGCCGACCGCGCCCTTGGCGGTGGTGGCGCGCTTGTTGGAGGCGGAGCTGACCGCCTTGGTGGTGCAGGAGTGCAGCGTATGGAAACGGCCGCCATCCATGCGCTCCAGGATTACGACATGCCCGCCGGCGTCGACGATGCAGCACGAGATCGCGATCTTGGCCTCGCGGGCCTTCTCGATGGCTGTCGCCATCATCTTGCGGGCGCCCTCGTGGGTCAGGCGCTTTGCGTCGGCGATGTAGCTCATGATCGGATCAACTCTGCCCGCAGCCATTCGACGATGGTGTGGGTGATGTGCTCGGCTGGCTGCCCCGGCGTGCGGCCCATGTGATGGCCGGTCGGGTAGATGCGCGCGGCTTTCGGGCTGCCGTACTCCATCAGCAGGTTGATGTCGGCGGCCGGCGCCTGGTCGTCGAGCTTGCCGTTAACGCAGAGGAGTGGCGCCGACGGCTTGTCGAGCAGGCCCATGGTCAGCAGCGAGAACTTCGGTGCGACGGTGAGGAATTCCTCCAGCGTCTTGGTCCCCATGGCGCGGCCGCGCGCGTCGAGCAGGCTCGCGGCGCCGAACAGGTAGGTCGCGCCGCCGGTGGTGAACGCCGGCACCAGCCATTCGCGCTGGAAGCCGAGATGGACGCTGCCGCCGTGGAACACGGCGCCCTTGATGCGGTCGGCGGCGGTGTGCGCAAGGCGCGCCGCCCAGTACGCGCCGAAGCTGCCGCCCCACACCGCGACGCGGTCCCCGGTGACGTCGGTCCGCGTGCGCAGATGATCAAGCCATGTCGTAAAGGTGCGCTCGGCCGCCGGATCGCCGTACAGCACCGGGTTCTCGCCCGAGCCCGGCATGTCGATGGTCATCGAGGCAAGGCCTGCGCTCATGATCGACGTCGCGATGCGCAGGCGATCTTCCTTCCAGCCGTCGACGCCGCCCCAGTGCAGCACCACCGGGGGCTTCGCGACACCGGGCGGCTTTTGCAGATAGCCGATCAGCTTGCCGTCCTGGAACGGCAGCTCGACGATCTCCAGCGGCGGATCGAAATGCTTCGCCGCCTTGCGGAACATGCGGAGCGAATGCTTGAACGCGGCGAGCTTGCCGGGCGAGTCCGGCGTCGGGTAGCGGCCGACCCTGCAGGCGTCGAAGCCCAGCATGTAGTGTTCGGCAAGCTCGGTGCCCGTCGCGCCCTTGGCGGCGGAGGCGTCGGCCTCCTTCTCATAGCCGAGCCCGAGCCCGCTCCACGCCTGCGCCCACTCATCCTTGTCGAGGGTCTTGATCGAATTCAGCACCCGCTCGGCGTCGTCGCGGCGGATGTCCTCGAACGGGTTGAGCCGGCCGGCGCGGCGCATGAACTCGGCCTTGACCTCGGGGAGCGTGCGCTCGCGCGATCCCGAAGGCTGCGGTGTCTGCACGTTCATCGTTGGCTCCCTGAGCCCGACCGGGCTCCGGCGCAAGACTAGAGCATCGCCGCGGACAAAGGGAGCCGGGTCGATCCAAAGCAAACGCGCCGTCTCCCGACTGGAAACGGCGCGTCGAAGTTGTCAGCCGATCGTGTAAGCCCCAGCAGGGCCGATTGTCACGTTCGATCCATGCACTCAGACATGAAGAACCAGCGCTCGTCGCCGGTGAGGCCCTTCTGCTTGCGCTCGGCGCGGCAGGCCTTGAGCTTCGGCCGGTTGGCCTTCCACTTCTCGCGCATCTCCTTGATGCGCTCGCGGGTTATCTTCATCCGCGACGGCTTCGGCGCGGGCGCAGCCGTGCTGGCGCCGGCCGCGGGGGCAGGCGCCTGCGCGTAAGCGGCCGGAGCCGCGATTGAAACCGACAGCAAAATCGCGGCCGCGATGAAAATTCGGGACCGAGCCATGAATAACCTCCCCTGATTTCTTGTGAGCGATCTTCTTCTAGATGCACGGTCCGCGGGACTGCAACAGCGCAGTCCCGCGGACCGTGAGATGCGAGTTAGAAAATCCTGGCCGCGGCCTTCAGCGTGGTCCAGATGCCCCAGCACAGCGGAATGCCGACGAAGGCCCAGAAGATTGCGGCTTGCAGGTCGAGACCGCCCTTGCCGATGCCGAATGAGCCGGTCTGGGTAGTCTGCGTCCTGGCGTTGGCGGCTTGGAGCTTCGCCACCTCCTCGGGGCTCATGTACCACTTCGGATCGACCGGCTTGACCAGCCAGTTGCAGATCAGCCCGATGACCAGCATGCCGCACAGCACGTACATGGTGGAGTTATAGAGCTGATCGCGGGGCACGCCGGCGGCGAGCTGGAACTCGCGGAGATAGTTGACCACGACCGGACCGATGATGCCGGCGGTGGACCACGCGGTCAGCAATCGACCGTGGATCGCGCCGACGAACTGCGCGCCGAACATGTCGGCAAGATACGCCGGCACGGTGGCGAAGCCGCCGCCATACATCGACAGGATGATGCCGAACGCCAGCACGAACAGCAGTTTGCTGCCCATGGCCGCGAACAGCGGCGCCGAGGCGTAGAGCGCAATGCCGAGGACGAAGAACGTGTAGTACGTGTTCTTGCGTCCGATGTAGTCCGACAGCGACGCCCAGCAGAACCGGCCGGCGATGTTGAACAGCGACAAGAGGCCGGTGAAGCCCGCGGCGATCGCCGCAATCTGCACCCGCTGTTCAGGTGTGAGCGCGTTGAACTTCACGCCCGGCAGGCCGATCAGGCTGCCGGCGAAGATCTCCTGAAGCATCGGCGAGGCCATGCCGATCACGCCGATGCCGGCGGACACGTTCAGGCACAGCACCCACCAGATCAGCCAGAACTGCGGCGTCTTGTGCGCATCCCTCAGATGCACCTGGTGCTGTGTGATCATCGACTTGCTTTCGGCGGGCGGCGTCCAGCCGTCCGGCCGCCAGCCGGCTGGCGGGATGCGATAGCGGAACGCGCCGATCATCATGAAGAAGAAGTAGATCGCGCCCATCGCAATGAAGGTCTGCCAGACGCCTTGCGAGGTCGGTGTTCTGAAGTGGTTCATCAGCAGGTCGGCCAGCGGCGCGCCGATCATGGCGCCGCCGCCGAAGCCCATGATCGCCATCCCGGTCGCCATGCCGCGGCGGTCGGGGAACCATTTCACCAGCGTCGACACCGGCGAGATGTAGCCCAGTCCAAGCCCGATGCCGCCGATCACGCCGGCGCCGAGCCACATCAGCCAGAGCTGGTGGACGTAGACGCCAAGCGCGCCCAGCACGAGGCCGCCGCACCAGCACACCGCTGCGACGACGCCGGCCTTGCGCGGACCGGCGCGTTCGAGCCAGCCGCCCCACACCGCCGCGGCGATGCCGAGCAGCACGAAGAACAGCGTGTACATCCAGCCGAGGCTGGCGACGCGCCAGTTGCACGTGGTGGTGAACAGCTCCTGGGTGAGATCGGTGCAGGCCGGCGCGCCTTGAACGGTACGCGCAAGCGGCAGCCAGAACACGCTGAAGCCGTAGGCCATGCCGATGCACAGATGAATGCAGAGCGCCGCCGGCGGCACCAGCCACCGGTTGAAGCCGGCCGTGGCGATAATGCGCTCGCGGTCGAGAATGCTCGCTCCGCCGCCCGCCCCTGTTAATGTTTGGTCGATAGCTGTCATGGCAGTTCCCCCACGCCGTGATGCGCGATTTTTTGTGCAGACGGCCGGTAACCGGCTGCCGCCAGGGGACTCAACCACAGCTTTAGTCGCGATAGAAGAATTCTATCCATCAATAGACAAATTACCGCAGGAATAACCGTGGGCTGGTATGCTCATACCGGCCCCAAAATGCCCGGTAGAGGGCCCTTATTCAATTAACACGTGTATACGTTGCCATTGGCAACTACCAAAAAATGATGCCGCTCCCTTCCGCCCGGAAGGAAGCGGCATCCGTTTGCACGTAGCCGCTACTGGAACAGCTTCATCGAGTTGATCAGCGTCTGCAGCACGCCGAGCACCAGCGGGATGCCGACGAAACCCCACGCCAGCACGAGTTGTGCGGTCGTGGTGCCGTTCTGATTTGCGTTCGTCATTGTCGTTTCTCCTTATGCCCGGGCGCCGGCCGGAGCGACTCCCGGATCGATGCCGCGAGCGTCGCTGGACTTCATGTGGAAGCGCCGGTCGACCGCCTTGACCAGGAAATTGCAGATGAAGCCGATCACCAGCAGGCCCGCCATGATGTACATGGTGGTGTTGTACGCCTGCGCCTTCGGCACACCGTGGGTGACGTTGTACTCACGGATGTAGTTCACCAGCACCGGCCCGAAGATGCCGGCCATCGACCACGCCGTCAGCAGCAGTCCATGGATGGCGCCGACGTAGCGGGTGCCGAACATGTCCCTGAGGTACGCCGGCACCGTGGAGAAGCCGCCGCCGTACATGCTGATGATGACCAGGAAGCAGCAGACGAAGCCGACCACGCTGCCGATCGAGCCGGTGTAGGGCACGAGACAGTAGAGGACGAAGCCCAGCACCATGAACACGAAGTACGTGTTGCGGCGGCCGATATAGTCGGACACCGACGCCCAGCAGAAGCGGCCGCCCATGTTGAACAGACTCATCAGGCCGACAAAGCCCGCGGCCGCGACCGGCGTGATGTGGCCGGGGAACATCTCCTGGCTCATCGCCGAGGCCTGGCCGAGCACGCCGATGCCCGCGGTGACGTTGAGGCAGAGCACCCACCAGATCAACCAGAACTGCGGCGTTTTCAGCGCGTCGTAGACGAATACGTCATTGCGCGTGATCAGCCTCGTGCTCGACGCGGGCTCGACGTAGCCCTCCGGTTTCCAGCCCGGCGCAGGGACGCGCACGATGATGGAGCCGACCACCATGAACACGAAATAGACGATGCCGAGCGTGATGAACGTTTCGGCGACACCGATGTGGGTGGGCGTCGAGAATTTGCTCATCAGCCACACCGACAGCGGCGAGGCGATGAAGGCGCCGCCGCCGAAGCCCATGATGGCCATGCCGGTCGCCATGCCGGGCCGGTCGGGGAACCATTTGATGAGTGTCGAGACCGGCGAGATGTAGCCGATGCCGAGCGCGATCCCGCCGAGCACGCCGTAGCCGAGATAGATGACCCAGAGGTTGTGGATGTAGACGCCGAAGGCGGAGACGAAGAAGCCGGCGGCCCAGCACAGCGCTGCGGTGAACATCGCGCGGCGCGGTCCGCCTTCCTCGACCCAGCGGCCGAACACGGCCGACGACACGCCGAGGAAGAAGATCGCCAGCGAGAAAATCCAGCCGAGATCGGTGAGCTTCCAGTCGTTCGGCGTCGATTGCGTGATGCCGAGCAGCTTCGTCATCGGCAGGTTGAACACGCTGTAGGCGTAGGCCTGGCCGATGCACAGATGCACGCACAGTGCAGCCGGCGGCACCATCCAGCGGCTGAATCCGGGTTTCGCAATCGTATGACTGCGATCGAGGAAGGATAACAAGCTCATCGCGCGGTTCTCCCTGGGTGTTGTCTGGCCGTTTTTTGCAGGCTGCGGAGAAGCGCGCTTTGGGCCCCCCAACGCGTGTCGCCTCCAGAAGCCTGGACAGGCGGACACTGCGGATGGGCATTTATTGAATCAATAAACCGCTCCCTATCGGCCGATAGAGCGTGTCTATCGCTCCGTTGCTCGGATCTATTTTTTGGTCGGCGTTGCGAGGAACAAAATTCGAGCGGTCAAAATGGAAATGAAATTTCCCAGGCGGTGCAACGCGCACGGCCGCACAAAACAAGTGCGCTAGACTTTAGTCGATAGGGCGAGTTCCAAACTCTCCGCGCTCGGCTGCGTACGAGTTGCGGCGATGCGTCGCGCTTCCGCCACCAGCGCGACGTTGAGCGGTGTCATCGGCTCGCGCGTCGGCACGATCAGACCGATGGTGTGGATCGCTTCCGGGTCGACAATCGGGATCGCGCGCATGCCGTCGGGGAGGCCAAGCGTCTCTGCGATCGGCGTCGGCATGACGCTGGCCCAGCGGCCGGTGCGAACGTGCGAGAACAGCACGATCATCGAATCCGATTCCAGAGTCGGTCGCACATTGCCGTTCGCCCGGCCCAGCAGCCCGTCGACGATGCGACGGTTCTGCATGTCCGGCGTCAGCAGACATAGCGGCGCCTGCGACAGATCGGCCCATGTCACGCGCTCTCGATTTCCGAGCGGGGCGTCCGCCGCGGTGAGCAGGCGATACGTCTCTCTATAGAGCGGGAGCGAATTGACGCGGCCGAGCGGCTCGTTGTCGAGGTAGGTCAAGCCTGCGTCGATCTCGAGATTGTCCATCAGCGTGGAAATTTGCGCGGAGGTGCGCGCCAGCACTGTGAACTCCACGTTGGGATGCTTCGCGCGAAAGGGCGTCGTGAGCAGAGATACCGCGGCGATCGCGCTCGGGATCGCGGCAATCCGCAAACGGCCGGTGAGGCCGAGCTTCAGCGCCTGGACCTCCTGGCGCATCGCGCGGGTGTCGCCGACGATGCGCCGCGCCCAGTCGAGCACGCGTTCGCCCTCCGGCGTGAACCCCTGGAAGCGCGAGCCACGATTGACCAGCAGCACCCCGAGCGACTCCTCGAGTTGTTTCAGTGCGGCCGACAGGGTTGGCTGGGTCACCCCGCAACTGTCCGCGGCGCGGCCGAAGTGCCGTTCGCGGGCCAGCGCCAGCAGGAATTCAAGCTTGTCGAACACGCCGGACCGCCTTTCTGGACCGGGGCACGTGCCATTGCGCCTTACTTGAATACCGGGCGGCAGCAGGTGTTTGCCTTGCGATGGCACCCTTGAGGTCGAGCTTCAATCGATTACGTCTACTAATGTCAAGGATCGTGATAGTCTATTTCTATCAACCTGCGCCCCAGGAAGGGCTTGCGCCCCTTCGCAACTAACGATTTGGTGGGGGTTTAGAGAGGTTTTAAGTGAGCTTGACCGAACAGCCATCTGCTCCGACCGGCCGGACCCGGAACCGGCCCCGCCGCACCCCGAAGGGCCGCCAGGTCGATCCCCAGGCGGCCGACGAGGTGCGCGCGCTGCTCGGCGAGCGCTCGCTGCAACGCGACCTGCTGATCGAGCATCTGCACCTGATCCAGGACAAGTACGGACACATTTCGAGTGCGCACATGGCAGCGCTCGCCGCCGAGATGAAGCTTGCGCAGACCGAGGTGTACGAGGTCGCGACGTTCTACGCGCATTTCGACGTGGTGAAGGAAGGGCAGACACCGCCGCCGCCGGTCACGGTGCGGGTCTGCGACTCGCTGTCGTGCGCGATGGCGGGCGCCGAACGGCTGCTCAAGGATCTGCCGAAAGCGCTCGGCGCCGGCGTGCGCGTCGTGCGCGCGCCCTGCATGGGCGCCTGCGACCAGGCGCCGGTCTGCGCGGTCGGCCACGTCCAGGCCAACAAGGCGACGCAAGGCTCGGTGCAAAAGCTGGCGCATCCCGACCTGCATGCGCATGCGCTCAAACCCGGCACCGACTTCGAACACTACATGGCGGCTGGCGGCTATCGCATCCTGGGCGAAGCCTTCAGCGGCAAGCGCACCCGCGACGAGCTGATCAAGATCGTCAGCGATGCGGGCCTGCGCGGGCTTGGCGGCGCGGGCTTTCCGACCGGCCGCAAATGGTCGCTGGTGCGCGCCGAGCCTGCGCCGCGCCTGATGGCGGTGAACGCCGACGAGGGCGAGCCCGGCACCTTCAAGGACCGCTACTACCTCGGCCTCGACCCGCATCGCTTTCTCGAAGGCATGCTGCTCGCCGCCTGGGTGGTCGAGGCGGCCGAGGTCTACATCTACATCCGCGACGAATATCCCGAGCTTCGGTTGATGCTGGTCGACGAGATCGCCAAGCTCGAGCGCGCCGGTCTCGACAAGTTCACCAAGATCCATCTGCGCCGCGGCGCCGGCGCCTACATCTGCGGCGAAGAGTCCGCGATGATCGAATCGATCGAAGGCAAGCGTGGCCTGCCGCGCCACCGTCCGCCGTACGTCGCGCAGGTCGGCCTGTTCGGCAGGCCGACGCTCGAGCAGAACGTCGAGACGCTTTATTGGATCAGGGACATCATCGAGAAAGGCGCGGCCTGGGCGACCTCGCAGGGCCGCCGCGAGAGGAAAGGCTTCCGCAGCTTCTCGGTGTCGGGCCGGGTCAAGAAGCCGGGCGTGGTGCTGGCGCCGGCCGGTGTCACCGCGCGCGAGCTGATCGAGGAATATTGCGGCGGCATGATCGACGGCGAGACGTTCAAGGGCTATCTGCCGGGCGGCGCCTCGGGCGGCATTCTGCCGGCCTCGATGGCCGACGAGCCGATGGATTTCGGCACGCTGGAGAAATACGGCTGCTTCGTTGGGTCGCACGCGGTTGTGATCCTGTCCGACAAGGACGACATGAAGGCGGTGGCGCTCAACCTCTTGAAGTTCTTCGAGGATGAGAGCTGCGGCCAGTGCACGCCATGCCGTGCTGGGACCGAGAAGGCCGTCAAGCTGATGGCGACCGGGCCGTGGGACGCGGGCCTGTTGACCGAGCTGTCGACCTTGATGCGCGATGCGTCGATCTGCGGGCTCGGCCAGGCGGCGCCCAATCCGCTATTGTGCGTGCTGAAATACTTTCCCGATGAACTCACGAAGCCGCTGGGGCGTTGGTGATTTTTGGGGCGGCAAGCGGCCAGGATAAGCCATGAACGATACGAACAAGCCGGCCGGCTACGGCCATGATCAAAAAGGCGCCGTGATCGATGGCGCCGTCGGCGGGGGCAAGCCCGGCGTGGCGCACACGGTCGCGGCCGACAAGAGCGCCGGCGAGGGCAAAGCCCCCACCGCCAAGACCTTCACCATCGACGGCCGCGAGATCGACATCCGCGACGGCGAGACCATCTTCCGCGCCGCGCAGCGGCTCGACATCAGCCTGCCGCACCTGTGCTACTCGCCGAAGCCCGGCTATCGGCCGGACGGCAACTGCCGCGTCTGCATGGTCGAGATCGAGGGCGAGCGCGTGCTCGCCGCAAGCTGCCTGCGCACGCCGTCGCCCGGCATGAAGGTCAAGACCGACACCGACCGCGCCAAGACCGCGCGCAAGATGGTGGCCGAGCTGCTGCTGACCGACCAGCCCGCCATCGAAGTGGCGCACGATCCGCAATCCGAGTTCTGGAAGGTCGCCAAGCACGAGCAAGTCGAGGCCGGCCGCTTCCCCAAGCGCGAGGCCGCCGCCGTGCCGGCATCCGACCGCAGCCATGTCGCCATGGCGGTCAATCTCGACGCCTGCATCCAGTGCAATCTCTGCGTCCGCGCCTGCCGCGAGGTCCAGGTCAACGACGTCATCGGCATGGCCGGCCGCGGTCATCTGGAAAAGATCGTGTTCGACTTCGACGACCCGATGGGCGTGTCGACCTGCGTCGCCTGCGGCGAATGCGTGCAGGCCTGTCCGACCGGCGCGCTGATGCCGGCCTCGCTGGTCGATGAGCAGAACGTGCGCACGCAATTCCCCGACCGCACCGTCAACAGCGTCTGCCCGTATTGCGGCGTCGGCTGCCAGCTCACCTACAACATCAAGAACGACGAGCTGATCTCGGTGGACGGCCGCAACGGCCCGGCCAATCAGAACCGGCTCTGCGTCAAGGGCCGCTTCGGCTTCGACTACGTGTCGAATCCGCAGCGTCTGAAGGTGCCGATGATCCGCAAGGACGGCGTGCCCAAGCGCGCCGACGACCTCGTCGATCCTTCGAATCCGTGGACGCATTTCCGCGAGGCGACATGGGACGAGGCGCTGGACCGCGCCGCCTCCGGCCTCGTCAAGATCCGCGACCGCGACGGGCCGAATGCGCTGGCCGGTTTCGGCTCGGCCAAGGGCTCCAACGAAGAGGCGTATCTGTTCCAGAAGCTGGTGCGCACCGGATTCGGCACCAACAACGTCGACCACTGCACGCGGCTCTGCCACGCCTCGTCGGTGGCGGCGCTGCTCGAAGGCGTCGGCTCCGCCGCCGTGACCGCGACCTTCAACGAGTGCAAAAACTCCGACGTCATCATTGTGATCGGCGCCAACCCGACCGAGAACCATCCGGTCGCCGCGACCTTCTTCAAGCAGGCCGCCAAGCGCGGCGCCAAGCTGATCGTGATGGACCCCCGCGGGCAGGCGCTGAAGCGCCACGCCTGGCAGATGATGCAGTTCAAGAACGGCACCGACGTCGCCATGCTGAACGGCATCCTCAACGTCATCATCGGCGAGAAGCTCTACGATCAGCAGTACGTGCAGAGCAACGTCGAGGGCTTCGATCAGCTCGCCGAGAGCGTGAAGCCGTTCACGCCCGAGGAGATGGCGCCGATCTGCGGCATCGCGCCGGACGTGCTGCGCAACGTGGCGCGCACCTTCGCGCGCGCCGAAAGCGCCATCATCTTCTGGGGCATGGGCGTGTCGCAACACACCCACGGCACCGACAACGCGCGCTGCCTGATTGCGCTGTCGCTGATCTGCGGCCAGATCGGCCGGCCCGGCACCGGACTGCATCCGCTGCGCGGCCAGAACAACGTGCAGGGCGCGTCCGACGCCGGCCTGATCCCGATGTTCTTCCCGGACTACAAGTCGGTGGAGAATCCGGAGATCCGGGCGCAGTACGAGAAGGCCTGGGGCGTCAAGCTCGACCCCAAGCGCGGCAAGACCGTGGTCGAGATCATGGACGCGGTTCACAACAACGAGATCAAGGGCATGTATGTCGAGGGCGAAAACCCGGCGATGTCAGACCCCGATCTCAACCACGCGCGCGGCGCGCTGGCGCACCTCGAGCATCTGGTGGTGCAAGACATCTTCCTGACCGAGACCTGCTCCTATGCCGACGTGATCCTGCCGGCCTCGGCGTGGCCCGAGAAGGACGGCACCGTCACCAACACCAACCGGCAGGTCCAGATGGGCCGCCAGGCGCTGCCACTGCCGGGCCAGGCGCGGCACGATCTCTGGATCATCCAGGACATGGCAAAGCGCATGGGCTGCAAGTGGGACTACAAGCACGTCAGCGAGGTGTTCACCGAGATGGCCTCGATGATGCCGGCGCTCGACAACATCTCGTGGGACCGCGTCGAGCGTGAGGACCACGTCACCTACCCGACCGATGGGCCGGACATTCCGGGCCGCGACGTGGTGTTCGACAAGGGCATCCCGCGGCCGAACGGCCTCGCCAAGCTCGTCGCCACGAAATACACCGCGCCGGACGAGATGCCCGACGCCGAGTATCCCTTCATCCTCACCACCGGCCGCCAGCTCGAGCACTGGCACACCGGCGCGATGACGCGCCGCGCCTCGGTGCTCGATGCGCTGGAGCCCGGCCCGGTCGCCGGTCTGTCGAGAGGCACGATTCACCAGCTCGGCATCAAGGCCGGCGATCCGGTTCGCGTCGCGACGCGGCGCGGCGTGGTCGAGCTGACGGCGCGGCAGGACGAGGCGGTGCCGGACGGCGTGGTGTTCATCCCGTTCGCCTATGTCGAGGCGGCGGCGAACCTCCTCACCAATCCGAAGCTCGATCCGTTCGGCAAGATTCCGGAGTTCAAGTTCTGCGCCGCCAAGGTCGAGGCGGTCGATCCGGCGAGCCGGATCGCGGCGGAATGATCCACCGGCGCGTAAGTCGCGCGCCGGCGTTGCCGGCTAGTCCGTCTTGGCGAGTGCAAAGCTCATCAGGATGGTGTCGGGCTTCTGCTTGAAGTCCTTGTAAACGGTGGCTCGCACCGTATCGGCCAGTTCGCCGATCGGCTTGCCTCCCATCAGGTGCGGAAACACCACGCCGACCTCCCGGAACCGCCCGTTCTTCCAGTTGAAGCTGACAACCGGCTTCACACCCGTCGCTTCCTGCAAGTCCTTTTCGACGGCTTGCGTGTAGGCGAGTCCGTTGGACATGAGATCGCAGCCGGCGACAGCGGCAGCCAGCAGCAACATCGCGGCAAGTCTCCACATCTGATCGTCCCTCGATGGCGGGGCAACTCTATCAGGGACGACCCGGCTTGTTCATAATCCACGAATGGACGAGATCGCCGACATCGCTGGCGACGACACCGATCCGCGCGACCGGATCGTGCGGCTGGAGGCGCGCATCGAGGCGCTGTCGGACAGGATCGAGAACTGCCGGAAGTTCATCCTGGCGTCGCGTCTCGCCATCGTGCTGGGCGGCGCGATCCTGGTCGCCGGCCTGTTCGGCGCGATCCGATTGGATGGGTTGATGCTGACCGCGGCGTTTGCCGCGGTGCTGGGCGGCATCGTCATGCTCGGCTCCAACAACAGCACGGCGAAGGAGGCAGATGCCGAGCGCGCCCAAGCCGAGGCCGAACGCGCGGCGCTGATCGGCTCGATCGGGCTTCGCGTCGTCAGCGAGCGGCCGACGCTGCATTAGCGCACGTTGAATCAAAGTTCGTCATGCCCGGCCTCGTGCCGGGCATCCACGCCTTTCTTGACGCAAAGAAAGACGTGGATGGCCGGGTCAAGCCCGGCCATGACGAACGTGGGTTCATCCGGCGTGAATTGGGACTGTTCAAACCAAGCGGATCAGCGTCATGCCATCATTTCCGGCCGCTGAACCACTCCCAGCCCTTCGGCGGCTTGGCCGACCAGCTCCAGCGCAGGTTGGTCTCGATGGCGTTCTCGGCGTTCTTCATCGCCTGCTTGCTCGGCTTGTCATAGGTGCGGCCGCGCTTGTCGGTCAGCCGCACGTCGGCGTTGATGACGAGCCACTTGTCGTCGGCGAATTCGCAGAGATAGGGCGCGACGCGCGCGCCGCCGAGCTCCTGCCACGAGCCGGGAAAACGCTGGCCCGCGCACTTCACTTGGATTTCCGTCTTCTTGACCTCAGCCATCGCTCGATCGACCTCGGCTCGGAGCTTCGGCGTCTTGTCGACCAGCGCCTTCAGGTCCTCCATGTCGGTCGAGCCCATCTGGCCGAGTTGCGTGGTGTCGAACGCCAGCGCCGGACCGATCGTCAGCCAGACCGCGGCAGCCGCGAATGCCGTTCTCTTCATCATGTCTCCCCCGAGTGGCCTGCGCCGGGCTGCATTGCCGCAGCGGATACGGCCTCCTATCATGCTGCAAAATCCCGGGAGGATCACCATGGCTCAATCGCATGTGTTCGCCGCGGTCGGCGGCTACTACGGCGCCAAGGACAAGGGCGGCATGGCCGGCGTGTTTCGCCACGCGGTCGGCAACGGCGGCGGCTGGAGCTATGTGCTGAAGGAGCTCGAGACGTTCACGGTGTTCGTCAATCCGCGCGATCCCAGCCAGGTGTTCGCCGGCACCACCGACGGCGTCTACCGCTCGACGGATTCCGGCGCGACCTTCAAGCGCGCCAACTTCCCCGACAAGGGGGTGCAGATCTGGTCGTTCATGATCGACCCGGCCAACCCGAAGCGCATGCTGGCCGGCGGTTCGCCGGTGTCGGTCTATCGCAGCGAGGACGCCGGCGAGAGCTGGAAGAAGCTGCCCGATCCGGCGATCGCCGCCCGCGCCAAGATGCCCTTCGCCTGCCGGGTGATGCGGTTCGCGCCGCATCCGCGCAAGGCCGGCGAGATCTTCGCCGTGCTCGAAGTCTCCGGCGTGATGCGCTCGACCGACGGCGGCGAAAGCTGGAGCGATTGCAGCGAGCATCTGGTCAGGCTGTCGGAGCAGGAGCCGCGGCTGCGCAGCAAGCTCGTCAGCGACACCGAGGCCGAAGGCATGCTCGACGGCCACGCCATCTGCACCAGCGCGGCCGATCCCGATGCGGTGATCATCGCGGTGCGCATGGGCCTGTTCCGCAGCAAGGACCAGGGCAAGACCTGGACCGACCTTCGCGTCGACCGCTTCTCGCCGTTCACCTACGGCCGCGACGTGCGGGTCTCGCCGCAGGAGCCGAGCACGCTCTATGCGTGCCTGAGCGTCGCGGCGTCGTCGAAGGACGGCGCGCTGTTCCGCAGCCAGGACCTCGGCGAGAGCTGGCAGCGTTTCGACAAGGTGCAGCCGCACGGCACGCTGATGTCGGTCAGCCTGCATCCGGGCGACGCCAAGCAAGTCTACATCGCGGCGCGTTACGGCGAGGTGTTCGGCACCCAGGACGGCGGCCAGACCTGGGGCGAGACGCCGCTGCCCGCCGGCATCCAGCACATCTACGCGCTGTCGTGCGGGTGATGGACTAACGCCGCCTATGCGGCCGGCTTCTCGTCGCGGAAGTACGGCTCGACCGTGCCCTTGAGCTTGATCGTCAGCGGCTTGCCGCGGCGGTCGAGCGCCTTGCCGGCGGTGACGCGGATCCAGCCCTCGCTGACGCAGTACTCCTCGACGTTGGTCTTCTCGACGCCGTTGAAACGGATGCCGACCTCGCGCGTCAGCACCTCGGCGTTGTAGTGCGGGCTGTCGGGATCGACGCAGAGACGGTCGGGCAGGCTGTCGGTCATGCGCTCATGCGGTCCAGTGCGCGTCGGGATCGTCCTGCGGCTGCGCGACCGCGCGGACCGTGACGGCGAGGTCGGAGGCGATCTCGAGCGGCACCGGATCGATATCGTAGCCGGCCTTCCAGGCCGCAAGCTGGTAGCGGCCCTTGGCGAGCGGAACCTCGGCGCGGCCGGCCGCATCGGTCACCGCGCGATAGGGGCCGAGCCGCAGCAGCGCCGCTTCGACCGGCCCGCCGTCGGCAACGAGGCTCACCGTTAGCGTATGCTGCGGCGGCCGCACCACCGCGACGTCGAACGAGGCCGCGGCGTCGCGATGCGGCTGGTCGAGCGCCTTGGCGTCGAACCGCACCGACAGCGCATGCAGGCCCGGCGCCGGCGGCGCGGCAAGCTCGATGTCGGTCCAGAACAGCGCGCCGGTGTCGGGCCACGGCGTGTCGCCGAGCGAGCCCGAGCCCAGCACCGCGCCGGAATAATCCTGCACCTCGACGCGGTGACCGCCGAGCGCGCAGCCGGCCGACGACTTGGCGCCGACCTTGATGGCGAAGCGCTCGCCGGTGGCGACCGTCGCCGGTACCGCCCAGACCGCAAGGCTGGTCTCGTGGGGCGTGGCGTCCGCCATCAGACGCCGTTCTTCGCCGCGACCCGTCCGGCGATGCGGCCGAACACGATGCAGCGGGCGAGGCCGTGCTGGGCGAAGCCGCCCTGGCTTTCGCCCGCGCAGTACAGATGCGGGATCGCCTTGCCGTTGATGTCGATCACCTCGGTGTTGACGCTGGTGCGGAGCCCCGTGAGCGTGTCGTGCAGGATCGGCGTCGACCACGCCGCATAGAACGGCGGCTTTTCGATCTTGTGCACCGGCGTCGGCCGCTTGAAGTCGGCGTCGGCGCCCGCCGTCACGAACCCGTTGTAGCGCGCCACCGTCTCGGTCAGCACCGCGCCGTCCATCGGCTGCCGCTGGTACGGATTCTTGATGCGGCCGGCGAGCTCCGTCAGCGTATCGGCGCTGTAGAACCAGCCGTCCGGATCGACATGCGGCGGCGCGGGCTTCCACTTCTCGCGCTCGACCGCGTCGGCGTCGAAGATCGCCCAGATCGGGCCGCCGCCATTGAGCTTGCTCTTGTCGCCGTGCCAGCCCATCGCGGCGTTGAAGAACTTGTAGGAGCCGTCGTTCTCGTTCCAGAACCGCCGGCCGAACTCGTTGACCATGATGAGGTCCTGCCAGTCCTTGACGGTGAGGCCGGTCGCCTTGGCCTGCGCGAACATCGGGCTGTCGGGCTCGTACACCAGCGACGAGTAGCCCCAGCGGTTGCCGATGTGGCGCGTCTTGGTGATGGCGGCGCCGGTCTCGTTGGTCTGATTGCCGGTCGACCACAGCATCGCGCCGATCGCCATGGCGGCAATCTCGCCGTCGGCGCCCTGGTGCACGTACGGCATGCAGGCCTGCTGGTATTCCTCGGTCAGCCGCGGATCGAACATGCGGCGGAAGTTGACGTTGCCGGTGTGCCCGCCGGTCGCGACGATGACGCCCTTGTTGGCGCGGATGTTGACGGTCTTGCCCTCGGCGTTGACCACAATGCCGAGCACGCGGCCGCTGTGCGGCTGTTCGCGCACGATCGAGGTCATCTTGTGCTTGAGCAGGATCTGCGCACCCTTCTTGCGGGCGCTGGCCGCCAGATGGCGCACCAATCCCGAGCCGTTGCGGTTGTGATGCGGCGCGATCACCTCGCTCGGAATGTGCCACTCCTTGGTGACGAAGATGCGCGGAATCCGCGAGGCGTCCGGCGATTGGATCGGCTTCTCGATGAACTCGACGCCGTTCTCGATCAGGAAGTTGTGCGCCGGCACCGTCTCGTCGGCGAACACCCGCACCAGGTCGCGGTCGCTGTAGCGGCTCTCGCCGTGGTCGTGGCGCACCCAGTCGGCGAACACCAGGTCGGGCGAATCCTTGATGCCCATCTTCTCCTGCAACGCGTGCCCGCCGCCGAGCGAGACGCGGCCGCCGCTCAGCATGCCGCGGCCGCCGATGTCGTAGTTCTCGTCGACCACGATCACCGAGGCGCCGAGATCGCGCGCCGTGATGGCGGCGGGGAGGCCGGCGACGCCGGCGCCGATGATGACGACGTCGGCGGTGAGGTCCCATTGCTGCGGGACGGCGGCCTGTGCCGACGCCTCGCTGCCGCCGAGCCCGGCTGCGACCGCGCCCGCGGCGCCGGTGGTCAGGAACGATCGCCGGCTGGTGTTGGCCGTCGCGCCATCGTCGTGCTTGCCCTGCTTGGCCATGAGCAACCTCCCCGAAGCGTTTGTTGTCGCTGCAACCATCTTGACTCCGCGGAGGACGGAGTTTCAAGACAGATCGGGGCGCGCCGGGGAGCAATGCGGATGACGCGGAGCAATTGGGCCGTGCTTGTCGTAGCCTGGCTTGTGGGTTCCGGCCCGGCGCAGGCGCAGCACACCTGCGACCCGGTCACCGACGAGGGCTGGCGGGTGATGGCGACGGTGGAGACCACCGGCGTCACCGACAGCGCGCCGGTGCAGTCGGGCGGCGACTGGTTCGTCGAGCGTGTCACCACGCTCTTGCCGCTGTGCAACTATTTCAACGCGATGGGCGAGTACAGCCTGCGCAGTTACTCGCTCGATCCGTTCGAGAAGCGCGAGCGCGTCGCGATCTGCCGCGGCGGGGCGTCGGTGGCTCCGTACAAGGGCCAGTGTCCGCCGCAATAGTAGGTGCTGAGAGGGCTTCCTCTCCCCGCGATCGGGGAGAGGAAGTGCGCCGCGCGTGATGCGCGGAGACGGATCGAAACGGAGCGATCAGCTCTGGCCGCCGGGGCGCCGCGAACGGCGGTCGCCGATCCGGTCGAGCACGGTGAGCGTCACGTGGCTGAGGCCGTTGGAGCCAATCGCCCTGGCGCCGGCCGGCGTCAGGTCGATGATCCGGCCGCGCACGAACGGCCCGCGGTCGTTGATGCGCACGATCACCGAACGGCCGTTGCTGGTGTTGGTGACCTGAACGAAGGTGCCGAACGGCAGCGAGCGGTGCGCGGCGGTGAAGCCGGAGGCGCGGGCGTATTCGCCGTTGGCGGTTTTTTCCCCACTGTAAACGGAAGCAATTCCGGACTGGGAACCGGCTAAGACCGGTGAAGCGATGGCAATCGATAGTACTGAAAGAGTTGTCCAAAGAATAGTGTTGCGCAGATGCTTCATGCCGGAACCTCTTCTGTTGTTGATGGGGGTATCGACCGCAGATGAAATCGGCGGTGACTGGCCCCTATACTCGGTTCAGTGTGGCCATTGTGCGGCGCAGCAAATTTTAATACGATGTTGCGGAACGCGCGCCCAATCTGACGTTTCGTTGCCGAGATGGCGCGATCTGCGCACGATCCGGTTCAGGGCTGGCTTCCGGCCCGATCGCGTCTAGGGTGGCGGCATGTCGCTTTCCGAATCGCCGCGCAGCTTTGCCGCCCCGCTGGGCCTCGTCCGCAACGACTGGACGCGCGACGAAGTGCGCGCGCTGTTTGCGCTGCCGTTCCCCGACTTGATGTTCGAGGCGGCGCGCATCCACCGCATGCATTTCGATCCGGCCGAGGTGCAGATCTCGACGCTCTTGTCGATCAAGACCGGCGGCTGCCCGGAGGATTGCGCCTACTGTCCGCAGAGCGCGAAGTACGACACCGGCGTCAAGGCCGAGAAGCTGATGAGCCTCGACGTGGTGCTCGCCGAGGCGCGCGCGGCGAAGGCCTCCGGCGCGTCGCGCTTCTGCATGGGCGCCGCCTGGCGCGAGCCGAAGGACCGCGATCTCGACCGGGTCTGCGAGATGGTTGAGGGCGTGCGCGCGCTCGGCCTCGAAACGTGCGCCACGCTCGGCATGCTGACGAAGGCGCAGGCCGGGCGGCTCAAGGCTGCCGGCCTCGACTACTACAACCATAACCTCGACACCTCGCCGGAGTTCTACGGCGAGATCATCACCACGCGGGTCTATCGCGAGCGGCTCGATACGCTCGGCGCGGTGCGCGATGCCGGCATCGCCGTGTGCTGCGGCGGCATTGTCGGAATGGGCGAGGGGGCGGACGACCGCGCCGGATTGATCGCCGAGCTCGCGAGCCTGCCGGTGCATCCGGAAAGCGTGCCGATCAACATGCTGGTGCAGGTCGAGGGCACGCCGCTTGCGGGCGCAGGCAAGCTCGATGCGCTGGAGTTCGTGCGCACCATCGCGGTCGCGCGCATCTGCATGCCGAAGTCGGTGGTGCGGCTGTCCGCCGGGCGCGAGGACATGAGCGAGGAGACCCAGGCGCTGTGCTTCCTCGCCGGCGCCAACTCGATCTTCTACGGGCCGAAGCTATTGACCACGCCGAATCCCGGCCGCGACCGCGACATGCGGCTTCTCGACAAGCTCGGGCTCCGCCCGATGGAGCGCTACGAGAAGTGACGCACCACGGCGAGGCCCGCGAACAGGCCCGCGATCGACAGCACCACCGAGCCGATCACATAGAAGGCCGCGAGCGCCAGGTCGTTGCGCTCATAGAGCAGCGCCGCGTCGAGCGAGAACGCCGAGAATGTGGTGTAGCCGCCGAGCACGCCGGTGGTCAGGAACAGCCGCCAGTGCTGCGAGGCGTCGCCCTTGAACGCGAAGTAGGCGGCGGCAAGCCCCATCACGATCGAGCCGGTGACGTTGATGAAGAACGTCGAGTACGGGAAGTTCGGCCCGAGCGCGCGCAGGCTCGCGAGATTGACGCCGTGGCGGATCGCGGCGCCGACGCCGCCGCCGAGGAACACGATCACGGTGCTGGCCAAATGTTGCATGGCTGTTGCCCTTTCGGTCACGACGGGGCGGCACAAAAAAGCCGCCTCGCGGCGGCTTCGGACAGAGTCCCACCGCCTGGTTGCGCGGTAGGAGTCATCAGCCGCTTTCAAACGAAAGGGCGGTTATCGGGGGAACCCCATCCCCATCGCGGCAAAATTTAATTCAATCCGCCGCATGCGTCAATTTGCGGTCGCGCGTACGCGACAGTGATGGCGCGGCTGTGTATTGTCGGCGCATATGGCGATCTGGCTGTCCGACCCGAGCCCGCTGATCACCGTCCCGGTGATCCCGGTGCTGACCATCGAGCGCGCGAGCGACGCGGTCCCGCTCGCCCGCGCCATCCTGGCCGGTGGCCTCAACGTCGTCGAGGTGACCCTGCGGACGTCTGCGGCGCTCGAGGCGGTGCGCACCATCGTCGCCGAAGTGCCTGACGTCATCGTCGCGGTCGGCACCGTAATCAAGCCGATCGATGTGACCCATGCGGTCGACGCCGGCGCCGATTTCCTGGTCAGCCCCGGCACCCCGGCCGATCTCGCCCAGGCGCTGGCCGACGCGCCGATCCCGGCGCTGCCCGGCTGCGCCACGGTGTCGGAGGCGATGACGCTCGCGGCGTTCGGATTTCCGGTGCTGAAGCTGTTTCCGGCGCAAGCCTGCGGCGGCGTGTCGTGGCTGCGCGCGGTGGCGCAGCCGCTGCCGGACATCAGGTTTTGCCCGACCGGCGGCATCAACGGCGACAACGCCGCCAGCTACCTGGCGCTCGGCAATGTGGTCGCGGTCGGCGGCTCCTGGGTGGCGCCGGCCGAGCAGATTGCGGCGGGCGATTTCGCCGGCATCACCGCACGCGCCCGCTCAGCCCGCGCACTGCGGCCGAACTAGCCACCCCCGAGTCCCGCCTTCGCCGGGACGCGCGGAGGTGATACTCGTCGGTGATGCCCGAAGCGCCCATCACGCGCCGCCCGCGCAAGGCGTTCGACTGGTCGACCGCCTCGATCGCGGTCGCGGTCGGTATCGCGGCGGTGATCGTGTACCGCCGCGACGGGCCGGCCCGCTTCCTCGAGATCCTCGTCAGCGACTTCAGTCTGTTCGTCGACATCCTGCCGAAGGTGCTGGCGGCCTGCCTGATCGCGGCCTTCGTCGCCGTGCTGATGCCGCGTGAGACGGTGCTGCGCTGGGTCGGCGCCGAGTCGGGCCTGATGGGCATCCTGGTCGCGACGGTGGCGGGCGTGGTCTGCCCCGGCGGTCCGATCACGATCTTTCCGATCGCCGCGGCCTTTGTCGCCATCGGCGCCGACGTCGGCGCCGCGATCGCCTTCATCACCAGCTGGACGCTCTTGGGCTACGCCCGCGTCCTGGTGTGGGAATGGCCGTTCTTCGGACCCGAGTTCGTGTTCTGGCGACTGGTTATCTCGATTCCGCTGCCACTGGTCGCGGGCCTTCTGGCGCGGCTGATCACAAGCCTCGCCGCGCGCCGGGGCATCCCATGATCTACTTCGTCGACGGACTGTTGTGGGTGATCGCGCTGGCGCTCGGCCTGATCGCAGCAACGCGCAGCCAGCAACTGTTTCGCGACAGCGCGCGAGAGGGCCTGGTCGATTGCCTGCGCCTCATTCCGCGCATCATGCTGGGCGTGGTCGGTTCGGGCTATATCGCGGCGCTGCTGCCGCAGGAGGTGGTCGGGCGTTGGCTCGGCGCCGATTCCGGCATCACCGGGCTTTGCATCGCGGTGATCGGCGGGGCGTTCACGCCGGGCGGGCCGGTGATCGGTTTCTCGATCGGCGCCGCTGCGTTGAAGGGCGGCGCCGGCACCCCGCAGGTGATCGCCTACACCATCGCCTGGGCGCTGTTCGCGGTGCAGCGGCTGTTCCTGTGGGAATTGCCGGTGATGCCGGAGCGGCTGGTCTGGCTGCGGGTGACCGCATCGCTGCCGCTGCCACTGCTGGCCGCAGCGACCGCGCTGCTGCTCGGGCGGCCGTAACTGTCGCAGGCGGGCGAGGTTCCTTCCGCGCCGTCTCATGCACTAGGATGCGGATGAGTCACACGGGAGAAACGTCATGCCGGTCCTGCACCATCACGTGCTCGCCATCGCGGTCCTGCTGGCAACCGCCGGCGTGGCGATCGCCGCCGACGATTATCCGAACAAGCCGGTCAAGCTGATCGTTGCGGCAGCGGCCGGCGGACCGACCGACGTTCCGGCGCGGATCGCGGCGCAAATCCTGTCCGCCAAGCTCGGCCAGCCTTTCGTGGTCGAGAACCGGCCCGGCGCCGGCGGCGCGCTCGGCGCGCGCGTGGTCGCGGGCTCGCCGGCCGACGGCTATACGCTCCTGGTCGGCAACACCAGCACGATGGCCGTGATCCCGGCGGTGTCCGCCAGTGCCGGCTACGACCCGGTCAAGGATTTCATCCCGATCGTGCGGATCACCGAAGGCTTCCAGATTCTCGTGGTGCATCCGGATTCGCGCTGGAAAACCGTCAAGGAGTTCGTCGACGACAGCAAGGCCAATCCGGGCAAGATCAACTACGGCCACACCGGCGCCGGCGGGTTGCCGCATCTGGCCGGCGAGATCTTCATGCTGCGCAGTGGCGCCAAGCTCACCGGCGTGTCGTATCGCAGCGGCGGCGAGTCGGTCACCGGCGTGCTGGGCAAGGCGATCGACGCGACCTTCGAGAACATCGCGATCCTTCGCCAGATCATCGCCGACGGCAAGGTCCGCGCGCTCGGCGCGCAGAACAAGAGCCGCACGCCGCTGCTGCCGAACATGCCGACCATGGCGGAGGCTGGCGTTGCCGACGCGGAAGCCAACACGTTCTTTGGACTCGCGGCGCCTGCCGGAACGCCGGCGGAGATCGTCAAGAAGATCAGCGATGCCATGAACGAAGGCCTTGCCACCGCCGAGATGCAGAAGACCATCACCGCGCTCGGCAGCCAGGCGCAGCCGAACTCACCGGCCGAGTTCGCCGCCTATATCGCAGCCCAGCACAAGAAGTGGGTCGACGTCGGCAAGGCCGCGAACGTCAAGGTGAACTAGATTCGATGGTGTGAACGGGCCCATCCACGTCATGCCCGGCCTTGTGCCGGGCATCCACGCCTTTCTTGATGCAAAGTAAGACGTGGATGGCCGGGTCAATAGGGCGTTCACGCCCGTCTTCGACGGGCTATGCCGGCCATGACGAATTTTGATTCAGCGTGCATAGGGATTTTGCTCTAACGCACCTGCTCAATCCTTTGCGCCAGCCGCGGAAACAGCTTCGCCGCATTGTTGTACTCGATGTCGCGGCGCGCTGACGCGCTCCAGCCGTCGAACGCATCGAAGCCCGAAATCATGTCGCGAACGTCCTGCGCGGGATTCTTGTGGCGCGAAAATGGGAAATCGCTGCCGAACAGGATGTGGGAGGCATCGGTGGTCTGCATCAGGCATTGCAGCGGCGCGGGTGTCACGATCTCGGCCACGTCGTAGTAGAGCCCGCGGAGCGCACCGGCGACGCTGCCGCCCGGCAGGTGCTCGCGGATGTTCGGTTTCTTGTCCATGGCGCTCAGCCGGTAGGCAAGGAACGGCACGGTGCCCGCGCCGTGCGGCATGATCCAGCGGATGTTCGGGAATTTCCCGAACGTGCCGTTCCACAAGAGGTTCGTCACCGCCCGCGTGGTGTCCAGCACCAGCTCGGTCATACCGGCCGGATACTGATAGGCCGGAACATTGCGGGCCGCGTTGCGCAGCGGATGGATGAAGATGACGGCGTTGCGGCGGTCGAGCTCGGCGTAGAGTTCGTTCTCGTCGGGGTGACCGAGGTGACGGTCGCCCGCATGGGTGAGCAGACAGATGCCGTCGAGCTTGAGCGTGTCGAGCGCGTACACGGCCTGCTCGATCGATTCCCGGACGGCGGGCAGCGGCAGCAGCGCAAATCCACCGAACCGGCCGGGATGATCGGCCGCCATCGTCGCGAGCCCCTCATTGCACTCGCGCGACACCTGCACGGCGAAATCGACATCGCCGAAGTAGGCGCCTGGCGAGGCGATCGAATTAACGGCAGCCGCAATGCCGGTCTCGTCCATCAGGTCGAGCTGGGCCGCGATGCTCCAATCGGCCCACGGATTCTCGCCGCTGCCCAGGATGCCGACCTTGGCCATCGCGCGTTTATAGAATTCCGGGATGGGGTGCTGATGGGTGTCGATCAGACGGCCGTGATTCATGGTGGCAATGCCTGCTTCAAGCTCTATTCTGCGAGACAAATCTGGAGCGGCGAAGACGATAGCCGCAAACGGGAGCGGGAGACATGTCGCAAATGCAGGCGCGCCTGAGCAAGTTCAATCTGCATCGCATAGCGGTCGTGGTCGGCGGCATGCTGGTCGCGTCGAGCGCTGCGCTGGCGCAAGCGGACTTCCCGAACAAGCCAATCCACTTCGTCGTGGGATTTGCGGCCGGAGGCCCGTCCGACATCATCTCGCGGGTGGTCGGCGGCAAGATGGGCGAGTTTCTCGGCCAACAGGTGGTGGTCGAGAACCGCACCGGCGCCGGCGGCGTCGTCGCGACCGACTACGTGGCGCACTCCGATCCCGACGGTTACACCATGCTGAACACCACGACGGCCAACGCCGCCAACGAGACGCTGTCGAAATCGTTGCAGGCTCGTCTCGGCAAGGACCTCGCCACCGTGGCAACCCTCGCCGACACCGCCAACATCCTGGTGGTGCATCCGTCGCTCAACGTCAAGACGCTGCCCGAGTTCATCGCGCTCGCCAAGAAACAGGAGTTGCTCTACGCCACCGCCGGCGTCGGCTCGGCGACGCATCTGACCAGCGAGCTGTTCAACACCATGGCCGGCATCAAGACCATGCCGGTGCATTACCGCGGCGGCGGCGACGCCATGAAGGATCTGCTGTCCGGCCAGGTCAAGATGATGTTCTCCAGCATCGCACCCGTCATCGGCGCCGTACAGCAGGGCACGCTGATCGGCATCGCAACGACGGGAGCCAAGCGCGACCCGGCGTTCCCGAACCTGCCGACCGTCGCCGAGGCCGGCGTGCCGGGCTTCGAGACGCGGCTCTGGATCGGCATCACGGTACGGGCCGGCACGCCGAAGCCGATTATCGACAAGCTTGCCGCAGCGGCCACCAAGGCCGCGCAGGACCCGACCGTTGTGGCGACGCTCGCAAAGCAGGGCTTTGCGCCGCTGATCATGGACCCCGAGAAGTTCGACGCCTACTACCGTGCCGAGCGCGACATGTGGGGCAAGGTCATCCGCGACACCGGGATGGACAAGAACTAGGCGGCGAACCGCGAACCCATCATGGCCAACGTCCGTAAGATCCCGGTGCTCATCGTCGGCGGCGGGCCGGTCGGCCTCGCGCTGGCCGCCGATCTCGGCTGGCGCGGCGTGCCTTGCGAACTGATCGAGCAGGGCGACGGCGCCATCACCACGCCGAAGATGAACGAGGTCAGCGTCCGCACCATGGAGTTCTGCCGGCGCTGGGGCATCGCGGACAAGGTGCTGAACTGCCCGTTCCCGTCGGACTATCCGTTCGACGTGGTGTTCGTCACCAGTCTCGGCGGCCACGAGATCGGCCGCATGCCGCGGCCCTCGCGCTCACGGCAGCGGCCGGAGGCCTACAGCCCGATGCGGCTGCAGGCCTGCTCGCAGATGTGGTTCGATCCGATCCTGCGTGATTTCGCGCGCTCGTCGCCCACGGTGCGGCTGCGCTATCGCACCCGGCTCGAAGCGTTCGAGGACAACGGCGCGAACGTGAGCTGCGACGTGGTCGACCTCGAGACGGGTGCGCGCGAGCGGATCGAGGCGGATTATCTGGTCGGTTGCGACGGCGCCATGAGTTCCATCCGCACCGCGCTCGGCATCGGGCTCAGCGGGCAGGGCGTGCTCGGCCATCCGCTGCATCTGTTCTTTCGCGCGCCCGAGCTTTTGAAGAGATGCGGCAAGGAGCCTGGCACGTTCTTCATGGCGATCGACCGAAACGGGCTGTGGGCCAACATCCGCATCATCGATCCCGTCAACGCGATGTGGCGGCTGATGGTGCTCGACTCCGACGGCAAGCAGACGCCGGAGACGATCGACAAGGACGCGCTGATCCGGCGCGCCGTCGGGCGGCCGTACGATGTCGAGTGGCTGGGGCTCAGCATCTGGTCGCGACGCAGCCTGGTGGCCGACCGCTACGGCAAGGGCCGCGTGTTCTTGGCCGGCGACGCCGTGCACCAGCTCTCGCCGACCGGGGCGCTCGGCATGAACACCGGCATCGGCGATGCGGTCGATCTCGGCTGGAAGCTTGCCGCCGCGGTGCAAGGCTGGGGCGGGCCGAAGCTGCTTCCGAGTTACGACGCCGAGCGGCGTCCGGTCGGGCTTCGCAATGTCGGCATGACGGCGGAGTTCTATCTGGCGCATGAGAATTTCGAGGAGGGGCTGTCGGCCATCGAGAGCGACAGTCCCGAGGGAAGCGCGTTGCGCGCCAGGCTCGGCCACGACCTCGAGCGCGATGTCGGCGCCATGTTCCGCACCATCGGATTGCAGATCGGCTACCGCTACGAAGGCTCGCCGATCTGCGTCTCAGACGGCACGCCGCCAATCCCGGACGACCCGGAGAAATTCGTCCCGTCGTCGCGGCCGGGCGCCCGCGCGCCGCACGCGCCGCTCGGCGATGGCCGCTCGATGCTCGACCTGTACGGCCGCGAATTCACGCTGGTCAGCTTCGCTGGCGGTGACGGTTCGGTCATCGCGACGGCCGCCGCAAAACGGAACGTGCCGTTGCGCTTGGTCGCCGTCGACGATCCGGCGGCTGCTGCGCTCCACGAGCGCAAGCTCGTCTTGGTGCGTCCCGATGGCCATGTGGCGTGGCGCGGCGACGCCCCGCCGGCGGATGCGCTTGCAGTCATCGACACAGTGCGCGGCGCGTGAGAGCCCGGCTAACCCGGCTTCGATTTGTTCATCGCTTTCACCCGGTTGCGGACGTTCTCGATGAACAACTGCACCACCGGCGTCAGCGTCCGGTTTTTCGGCGTGATCACGGAGACCGGCATCGGCGCATTGGGAAAAGCGACCGGCAACGGCTTGATCGGGAGATAGCCGCCGGGAATTTTCAGCAGAAAGCTCGGAAGGACGGTCAGATAGCGGCCGGTCACCAGCATTTCATTCTGGGCGTGAATCGACAGCGTGGAGACTGCGAGCCGCGGCGGCTCATATCCGTTTTGGCGGAAGATGTCGGCGATCACCGAGCCGAAAAAGCTTTCGTAGGGAAACAGCACCCAGGGCTCCTTGATCGCCTCGTCCAGGGTCAGGTTGCGGCGCCGGGCCAGCGGATTTGCAGCCGCGGTCATGATCGCAACTGAATCATGAAACAGAACCTCTGCGGAAAGATCGTCCGGCAGGGGCCCGATCGTCCGGCAGATCGCGAGCTCGATGTTCCGGCTGGCCACGTCCCGGTAGAGGCTCGCGGTGTCACCGGCGACGACATGGAAGTACATCTGCGGATATTTGCGCGACAGCGCATCGATCACCGGCGAGATGATCGCGGTCATCACTGGCTCGGTCGTGCCGATGCTGAGCTCGCCCTTGGTCGGGTCGGAGATGAAATCGATGTCCTGAACGCCTTGCCGCAGGTCGTTGAAGATCGAGACGCTGCGCCGCTGAAGTGCGAGACCGTAAGCGGTGGGTTCGATGCCACGCCGGCTGCGATCGACGAGTTGCACGCCGAGGGCGTCCTCCAGCTCGACGATCGCCTTGGAGACGGCGGGCTGCGAAATGCCGAGGCGCACCGCAGCCTTCCCCATGCTACCGGTGTCGATGACGGCCATCAGGGTATCCAGATCGCGCAATTTGAGGCGGCGTTTGGTGCGATCGGTCCAGGGCATGGCGGGCACATTCCATAAGATTATGAGATCATCCCATAATAATATTATTCTTGAATGCCACGCGCCGATAGCCTGTCGTCCATCGGGTTGGGTACCCGAACGGGCAACAGCAACATCGAGGGATGCCATGGACAGACGAACGTTTCTGACTGGAGCGGCGGCCGTTGGTCTCGGGGTGAACGCCTGGCAGCCTGCATCGGCGCAATCGTTTCCCGCCGGCGTAATCCGCATCGTCGTGCCGACCTCGGCCAGCACGCCGCCCGACATTCTCGCCCGCATCGTCGCCAACGCACTGGCCGACGACGAGGGCTGGAAAACCGTGGTCGAAAACAAGCCCGGCGCCGTGATGAGCATCGGCGCCATGGAGGTGCTGAAATCTCCGGCCGACGGCCAGACTCTGTTTTCCGTGACCGCGCCGGTCGCCGCCGCACCGGCGCTGCTCCCCAACGCGACGTTCAAATACGACACCGACTTCGCGCCGCTGATCCGGATCGGCACCGGCTACAACGTGCTGGTGGTCAACCCGTCGATCCCTGTCCACACCGTGGCGGAGCTCGTTACCTTTCTGAAGAACAACCCCGGCAAGCACACGTTCTCGTCGGGCGGCTTCGGCACGCCCGCGCATCTGCTCGGCGAGCTGTTCAAGCTCGAGACCGGCACGGACGCGACGCATGTGCCCTATGTGCAGTTTCCGCAGGCGATCGGCGATCTGGTCAGCGGCGTCAACACCTATCAGTTCATCACCGTCCTGCCGGTGGTGCAGCTCATCAAGACCGGCAAGCTCCGCGCGCTGGCGGTGAGCGGGGCGAAGCGCGTGGCCGCACTTCCGGATGTGCCGACCATCGTCGAGGCGGGCTTCCCGAAGCTCGCGAGCGAGGACTGGGCCGGTCTTCTGGTGAAGGCCGGCACGCCGCCCGCGACGGTCGCGCGGCTGAACACCGCGGTCGACAAGGCGCTCAAGAGCGAAAAGGTGCGCGATGCGCTGGTGAAGCTCGGCGTCGAACCGGGCGGCGGACCGCCGGAGGCGTTCGGGACGACGCTTCGGTCCGAGATCGTGCGCTGGGGCAAGATCGTCAAAGACGCCGGCATCAAGATTCAGCAATGACCAGCGATTTCAAAGTGACTCTGCTCGGGACCGGCGTGCCGATCCCGAGCCCCGAACGGTTCGGCCCGTCGACGCTGGTCGAGGCCGGCGATCAGAAATTCCTGATCGATGCCGGCCGCGGCGCGACGATCCGGCTCTATCAGCTCAAGATCCCGATCGGCCGGATCGACGTGCAATTGCTGACGCACTACCACTCCGACCACACCTCGTGCCTGCCGGATGTCTGGCTGACCGGCTGGCTGGAGTCGCACTTCGGCACCCGCAAGGCTCCGTACAAGGTGATCGGGCCGACCGGTGCCAAGCGGCTGATGGAGAATCTAGAACGCGCCTACGCCGACGACATCAAGATCCGCACAGCCGACGAGAAATTGCCGCTGTCAGGCATCGCCACCGACATCACCGAGTTCGACCGCGACGGGCTCATCTATGACAGGGGCGGCGTCAAGGTGATCGCGTTCGAGGTCGACCACGGCGACGTCATCAAGCCGTGTTACGGCTATCGCATCGAGTACGGCGGACGCGTCGCGGTGTTCTCCAGCGACACGCGCTACAATCTCAACGTCATCAAGTACGGCAAGGGCGCCGACCTGCTGGTGCATGAAGTCGCGATGGCGCGCCCCGAGCTGATGAAGGAAACCTACATCCAGCGCATCATCGCCCATCACACCACGCCGTACGATTGCGGGCGGGTGTTCGCGCAAACAAGGCCGAAGCTCGCAGCCTTCACCCACGTGGTGCAGCTCGCGAGCGTCGCGGTGCCGCCGCCGACGCTCGACGAACTGATCGCCGAGGTTCGCCAGACCTACGACGGCGAGTTCATCGTCGGCGAGGATCTGATGTCGTTCGAGATCGGCGACACGGTGACGGTGAAGCGGCTGATGCCGAAATGATCGTCAATGCACCGCCGCGGCACTCCGCGGCATGATCGCGCCGCGATGGCGCACCTTCTCGGCAGCGAGCTTGTGGCCGGCCGCGGCCGCTGCCGCCGGGTTTTCGCCGGCGAGCCGCGCCGCCATGTAGCCGGCGTTGAAGCTGTCGCCGGCTGCCGTCGTGTCGACCGGATCGACCACCTCGGGCACCGGAATGTGCTCGTGGTGACCGCCGGCCGCGACCAGCGCGCTGTTCGGCCCGTTCTTCACCACCACTTCGGCGATGCCGAACGCCTGCAACCGCTCGACCGTGGCCTCGGGGCTCGGATCACCCCACAGCACCGCCTCGTCGTCGTAGGTCGGCAACGCGATGTCGACCCGCTTGAGCGCCTCCATGAATACGGTGCGGGTGCGCGGCAGATCGCCCTTCCAGCCGTGCGGACGGAAGTTGCCGTCGAATGCGACCTTGGCGCCCTGCTGGCGCGCCATCTCGATGATGGCCAGCATGCGGCCGAGACCGGCGTTCGAGTAGAGCGACAGCGTGATGCCGGAGAAGTAGATCAGCCGCGCCCCGATCATGGCTTCGGCGACGCGGTTCCAGTCCTTGAGCTCGAACAGTTCGCGCGCCGGCGCCTCGCCCCGCCAGTAGCGGAAGGTGCGCTCGCCCTTGGCGTCGGTCTCGATGGTGTAGAGCCCGGGCTGCCGGCCCGGCACCCGCAGGATCAGGTCGGTCTTGACGCCCTCGGCCGCGGCCATCGAGGCGATGCTATTGGAGTACGGATCGTCGCCAAGCGCGGTCGCGTAGCCGACATCGACGCCGGCGCGCGCGAGATAAACCGCGGTGTTGAAGGTGTCGCCGCCGCACGACAGGCTGAAGCGGCCGTCGCTGCCGCGCGCCATCTCGACCATGACCTCGCCGATCGCAATCACGCGGGATTTCTGCTCGGTCATGTTCAGCTTCCGGCCCATTCGGGTCGCCGCTCGTTTCGCGTCTCGACGGCCAACAATGGCCGCGCCGGCGGGGTTTGGCAATGTGACGCGCGGCGAGGGTTTCTGAATTCCCCCAAGAAATGAATGGCTTAGATCGGCTGGCGAAGCGCGATATGTTATATTATAACATATCGCCATGACCGCCCAAGAACACCAACACGATCACCAGCACGACCATCACCACGCTCATCACCCGCATCACGACGCCCACCACCACCATCATCCCGGCCACGTCCATCCACCGGCGATGGCGCACGCGTCGATCCTGCGGCTGTCGGCGCTGCAGCGGCTCGGCTTCGCCGCGGTGCTGATTGCGCTGGTATGGCTCGCCGCGTTCTGGGCGATACGATGAACGCGCACCTGCAATTCCGCGATCTGACGCTCGGCTATGACCGCCATCCGGCGGTGCATCATCTGAGCGGCGCTGTTCCGGTCGGCGCGCTGGTCGCCGTGGTCGGGCCGAACGGCGCGGGCAAGTCGACGCTGTTCAAGGGCATCGTCGGCGCGCTCAAGCCGCTCGCCGGGCGGATCGAACGCAACGGCGTTGCGCCGCAGGAGATCGCGTACCTGCCGCAGATCGCCGAGATCGACCGCAGCTTCCCGATCAGCGTCTACGACATGGTGGCGATGGGGCTGTGGCGCAGCAAAGGATTGTTCGGCGGCATCGGTCCGCGCGACCGCGACCGGGTCGAAGCCGCCATCGAGGCGGTTGGGCTGACCGGCTTCGAGCGGCGGCCGCTCGGCACGCTGTCCGGCGGCCAGATGCAGCGCATGCTGTTCGCTCGGCTTCTCTTGCAGGACGCGCGCGTCATCGTGCTCGACGAGCCGTTCAATGCGATCGACACCAAGACGTCGGCCGATCTGCTCGATCTGGTGCGGCGCTGGCACGGCGAGCGGCGCACTGTGCTTGCCGCGCTGCACGACCTCGATGTGGTGCGGCGGAATTTTCCCGATGCGCTGCTGCTGGCGCGCGAGCCGGTCGCCTGGGGACCGACCGCCGATGTGCTGACGCCTGACAACTGGGCCAAGGCGCGGCGGATGTGCGAGGCGTTCGACGAGCAGGCCGAGGCCTGCGTCGTGCCGGAAGCGGTGTAAACAATATGTGGTCCCACATTGTCTCTGCACCGCTCGGCGATGAATCGGTGCGTCACTCGCTGGCCGCGGTCCTGGCGCTGGCGCTGAGCGCCGGTCCGGTCGGCGTGTTCCTGATGCTGCGCCGCATGAGTCTCGTTGGCGATGCGATGTCGCACGCGATCCTGCCGGGCGTTGCGATCGGCTTTCTTGCCGCGGGCCTCAACGTCTTTGCCATGACGCTCGGCGGCGTTGCGGCCGGTCTCGTCATCGCGGTGCTGGCCGGCGCGGTCAGCCGCGCCACCGCGTTGCAGGAGGATGCCTCGCTGGCGGTGTTCCTTCTGGTGTCGCTTGCCTTCGGCGTTGTGATCGTGACGCTCAACGGCATCGACGTCGAGCAACTGATGGAATTCCTGTTCGGCGAGACCGCCGCGAAAATGAGCGTCGAGAAGCTCCTGGTCATCGCCGTCAACGCCACCGTCAGCACGATCGCGCTGGCGCTGATCTATCGGCCGCTGACGCTCGATTGCGTCGATCCGGGATTCCTGCGCTCGGTGAGCCGGGCGGGCGGCATCGCGCATCTGACCTTCCTGGCGCTCCTGGTGCTCAACCTGGTCAGCGCCTTTCATGCGCTCGGCACCTTGCTCGGCATCGGCATCATCATCGTGCCGGCGGCGATCGCGCGGTTTTGGTCACGCGACATTTCGGTGATGATCGCGCTTGCGGTTGCGACCGCGCTGCTGTCAGGCTGGATCGGGGTGCTGTTCGCGTTTCACGCCGGCATCCCATCGGGCCCCGCCGTGACCTTGGTGGCGGGCGCCCTCTATGCCGTCTCGGTGCTGTTCGGGCCGGTCGGCGGGCTGCTCTGGCGGCTGTTGCCGGCGCGCCATCTGGAGGCCTGAGTCTATTTCGCCCGCTGCCAGACCTGGTTGGCGCTGCCGCCGGCCGACACCTGGGCGAGCGTCAGTTTCAATTCGTCGCCCTGGACCGCGGCCTTTCGTTTTTGATCGAAGCCGTTGTAGTTCGGGAACGAGCTGCCTTCGATGTGAAAGACGAAGGTCTGGTCGGCCTCGTTGACCGTGTAGGTCCCGAAAAAATGGATGCCGCCCTGCACCGTCGCCTGGTACTCCTCCGGCGTGCCGCGGGATCGATTGCCGGAGGCGTAGGGAGCAGCGCCGGGCCGCAGCACCTGCAAGGAAAAGTGCCCGCTGTCGGTGAAGATCAGGATGCCCTTCGGCGTCTGCGTGTACGGATAGGCCTTGGTGCCGTCCGGCCGCACGTTCTCGATGACGACCGGCTTCCAGGCGCCGACCAGTCGATCCTTGAGCGATTGCTGCTGGGCGGTTGCGCCTGCGGGCAGCAGCGCGGCCGCGGCGACAACCAGGATGCCGCACCAGCGCATGTCAGTGTTTCGCCAGTCCAAGCGCCGTGAGCAGCTTCTGCTTGTCGGCCAGATCCTTGTCGAGGTGGGCGCTGAAGCCCGCGCTGTCGGCCATGAAGTCGGCCGGCTGCAACGTGTTCTTGGCGACGCGCTGGAACGCCTCGCTCTGCATCGAGACCATGCAGGCCTCGTCGAGCTTCTTCTTGATGTTGGCCGGCAGGCCGGCCGGTGCGTAGAGCCCGCCGATGCTGAGCGGGGAGACATTGAAGCCCTGCTCGATCACCGTCGGCACGTCGGGGATCGACTTGTTGCGCTTTTCGGCAAACAGCGCCGGCATGGCGAGCCCGCTGCCGGCCGCCGCCGTCAGCGGCGCAACCGCGAAGTCGATCTGGCCGCCGAGCGTCATCTGGATCGACTCGGCCGGTCCGCGGAACGGCACATGGTTGAACGGCACCTTGCTGATCTGCGAAAGCTCGATCATCGACAGATGCGGGATCGTGGTCAGCCCCGGCGTGCCGTAGTTCAGGCCGCCGGGCTTGGCTTTGCTCGCGGCCATGATGTCGGCGAGGTTCTTGTAGGTATTCTGGCGCGCCACGATCACCTGGTCGTTCTTGAAGGTCTGGCAGATCGCGTCGAACGATTTGCGGGTGTAGCCGATCGAGCGCTCGGTCAGCGGCTGCACGGTCAGCGAATAGGCGGCGCCATGCAGCAGCGTGTAGCCGTCGGGCTTGGCGCGGGCGACCTCGGACGCGCCGAGCATCCCGGCGCCGCCGGCCTTGTTGAGGATGATGATCGGGTGGCCAAGCTTTGCCGCCATGCCCTCAGCCACCACCCGGCCGACGATGTCGGCGGAGGAGCCCGGCGTTGCCGGCACCACCAGTTCGATATTGCGGTCCGGGTAGGTCTGCGCGGCGGCGGCGCCGGTGAAGCCGATGGTGACAGCCGCAATCGCGGCGGTCATGTGCTGACAAGGGCCCATCGCAAGCCTCCCTGTTGGGCAGTCCACGATAGCGGAGGCCACAAGGGGCTCCTAGAGCCCGGCTGTGAGGCAGGGCGTCGCGCAAGAGGGTGTTTGCGAGCGCCGGGATCGCCTATATAGCCGGTCAGAGTGGAGGTTCCCCCGATGGCGTCCGAAGTGCAGTCCGACAACCCCGACAAGCTCCCCGTCACCGTGCTGACCGGCTATCTCGGCGCCGGCAAGACCACGCTGCTCAACCGCATCCTGTCCGAGCCGCACGGCAAGAAATACGCCGTGATCGTCAACGAATTCGGCGAGATCGGCATCGACAACGAGCTGGTGGTCGGCGCCGACGAGGAAGTGTTCGAGATGAACAACGGCTGCATCTGCTGCACCGTGCGCGGCGATCTGATCCGGATCATCGAGGGCCTGATGCGGCGCAAGGGCAAGTTTGACGCCATCATCGTCGAGACGACGGGTCTCGCCGATCCGGCGCCGGTGGCGCAGACCTTTTTCGTTGACGAGAACGTCGGGCGCCGCACCAAGCTCGACGCGGTGGTGACCGTCGCCGACGCCAAGTACCTCAAGGACCGCCTCAAGGACGCGCCGGAGGCGAAGAACCAGATCGCCTTTGCCGACGTCATCCTCATCAACAAGACCGATCTGGTCACCGACGCCGAGCTGCGCGAGGTCGAGGCGCGCATTCGCGGCATCAATCCCTACGCCAAGCTGCATCGCACCCAGCGCTCGCAGATCGCGCTCAACGAGATCCTCGGCCGCAACGCCTTCGATCTCGACCGCATCCTCGATATCGAGCCGGAGTTCCTGCACGCCGACGATCACGATCATGGCCACGATCACGGTCATGACCACGGTCACGGCCACCATCACCACGATCACGGCGGCCTCAAGCATTATCACGACGAGGACATGCAATCGTTCTCGCTCAAGACCGACAAGCCGCTCAACCCGGACAAGTTCTTTCCCTGGGTGCAGGAACTGGTCGCCAAAGACGGCCCGAGCATCCTGCGCTGCAAGGGCATCCTGAACTTCAAGGACGATCCGGACCGCTTCGTGTTCCAGGGCGTCCACATGATCCTCGACGGCGACCACCAGCGGCCTTGGAAGGACGGCGAGAAGCGGGACAGCAAGCTGGTGTTCATTGGCCGCAACCTGCCGGAAGAGAAGATCCGCAAGGGCTTCGAGACCTGCGTGGCGTAGTGTTCGCGCGTTGCCATGTCTGACACGCCTCCCAACGTCGCGCCCAACACCCCCTCCGTCGTCGATCGCACGCGGTCCGTCGCGGCGGGCGCTCCGGTGGTGGCGGTGCATTTCCTCGGCCGCACCGCCGCGTTCGTGCTGGGCGAAGAGGCAGTGGTGCTGGCGTCCGGCAAGGACGACGCGCTCCGCTTCGATGTGCACGGCGGCGGCATCCTGTCGGCGGCGAGCGACGGCACCTGGGTGATCACCGGCGGCGATGACGGCAAGGTCTTCGTCACCGGGGCTACGGGCGACAGCAAGCTCGTTGCAGCCGACGCCAAGCACCGCTGGATCGATCAGGTCGCCGCCGGACCCGATGGCGCGATGGCGTGGTCGGCCGGCAAGTCCGCCTACGTCATGGCCGGCAAGGGCGATCCACGCACCGTGGAGGTGGCCTCGACGGTCGGCGGGCTCGCCTTCGCACCCAAGGGCCTGCGGCTTGCGATCGCCCACTACGGCGGCGTCTCGCTGTGGTTTCCGAATGCGAAGGCCGTGCCCGAGCCGCTGGAGTGGAAGGGCTCGCATCATCACGTTGCATTCAGCCCGAACGGACAATTCCTCGTCACCGCGATGCAGGAGCCGGCGCTGCACGGCTGGCGCGTCGTCGATGCCAAGCACATGCGGATGTCCGGCTACTCGGCGCGGGTGCGCTCGTTCGGCTGGACCGCGGGCGGCAAGTGGCTCGCCACCGCCGGCTCCGAGCAGCTCGTGCTATGGCCGTTCCAGTCCAAGGAAGGCCCGATGGGCAAGCAGCCGCGCGTGTTCGCGGCGTTCGCGGTGCGGGTCCATGTGGTGGCGTGCCATCCCAAGCAGGAGGTGGTGGCGTGCGGCTACGCCGACGGCACCATCCTGCTGGTGCGGATCGACGACGGCGCCGAGGTGCTGGCCAAGAAGCCCGGCGACGCGCCGGTCACGGCGCTGGCCTGGGATGCCGCCGGCAGCCTGCTGGCATGGGGCACCGAGAGCGGCGAGGCCGGGGTCGTCGATATCGCCTGACCTTGGGCGTGGCCGGCAAGGCGAGCAGACACAAGTGGACATTCGGTTCGATGCGTTTCACGCTGCCCGGCTGACGGAGCACCGCTGGGAGCGTCCATGAGTCTGGTCCTGCGATCGTTTGCCCTGGTTCTGCTGCTCGCGACACCGGTCATCGCCCAGGACTGGCCGCCATCCGGCGCGGTGCATGTTCTGGTGCCTTACGCCGCCGGCGGACCGGTCGATGTCCCGGCGCGGCTGATGAACGAGCGGCTCGTGGCGCAGACCAAGGGCACCTTCATCCTGGAGAATCGCGGCGGCGCCGGCGGCACGATCGGCGCAGGCGCCGTGGCGCAGGCTGCGCCGGACGGCCAGACCCTGCTGTTCACCACCTCTTCGATTGCGATCGCGCCGGGGCTCTATCCGAACCTGCCGTTCGATCCGTTGCAGCTCGCGGCGATCAGCCTGATCGCCGAGGTGCCGATCGTGCTCGCGGTGCGCGGCAACAGCCCGATCCGGACGCTCGCCGAATACATCGCCAAGGCAAAGGCCGAGCCCGGCCGGATCACGTTCGGCAGCGGCGGCGTCGGCTCCGGCAACCATCTGTCGGGCGAACTGCTCAAGACCATGGCCGGCATCAGCCTGCTGCACGTGCCCTATCGCGGCATGGCGCCCGGCATGACAGCGCTCTACGCCGGCGATATCGATTCGGTGTTCTCCAGCACGATCGAGGCGTTGGCGCCGTCGCGCGACGGCCGCATCCGCATCCTCGGCGTCTGCTCGCCGGAACGGCTGCCCGAACTGCCGGACGTGCCCGCCATCGCCGAACAGGTGCCGGGCTATGCGATGGCCAACTGGTACGGCCTGTTCGGGCCGCGCGGCCTGCCGGTCGCGATTGTTGGGCGGCTGGAGCGGGAGCTTGCGACGGCGCGCACCCATCCGCCGCTGGTCGAGCGCACCAAGGCTGCCGGCATCACGCTGAAGATGACGGGTGCCGACGTGTTGCGCGAGCGCATGGCGACCGAAGTGCCGCGGTGGAAGAAGATCGCCGCGGAGCTGAAGCTGAAGGCGGATTAGGGAGCTGCTACGGCTTGAAGCCGGTGCCCCCGCAGCGCTGGCATTTCATCTTCTTGTCGCCGTTCTTGATCAGGCCTTTGCCTTCGCAGTTCTTGCACTTTTCTTTCTTCTTGCCGCTGTTCCGCTGCATCGGGCTCTCCTGTTGATCTAGTTCCGCAGTTCGAATCCAGCCTTGGACCACGCCGTTTTGGTGTCCGGCCGGGTCAGCGCCGCGATGAAGTCCGCCGCCGCCTGTCCGGCAGCACTGCCGGCCATCACCGCCGCGCAATAGATGGTGTCCTGGCCGAACGGAGCGGGCAGGGCGCCGGCGATCGCGGCGCCTGCGACCGACGCCACTTCGCCCGACAGCGTCAGGCCGAACTCGGCCTTGCCCTCGACCACGCGCTTGGCAACCTCAACGCCGGACTGTTGCGGCAGGCTCTTGCCGGCCATCATCGCGGCGAGACCCTCGCGCTCGAACGTCTTGGCGAGATGCACGCCGGCCGAGCCGCCGACCGCCGGGTCGCTGGTGGCGATGGCGCGGGCGCCCTCAAGAAGCCGCACGAACGCCTCGCGGCTGGAGAAATCCGGCCGCGCCGCGCCGTCGCGGATGCAGAGCGCGATGAAGGTCCGGGCGACATCCTTCCGGGAGCCGGCCGCAAGCCGCCCGGCCTGTTCGAGCTTGTCGATGGCCGGGATCGAGAGAATCACCACGTCGGCGGTCTCGCCGGCGTCGAGCTTTCCCTGCAACGCGCCGACCGTGCCGAAGTCGAACTCGATCTCATGGCGCGCCGCCTGCCCGAACGCCTGGCCAAGCGCCCCGACCGCCACATGCATCGAGCGCGCGCACATCACCTTGAGCTTGGCCACTCCGGCCTCCACACCATCCACGTCATGGCCGGGCTTGTCCCGGCCATCCACGCCTCTAGAACTGGCGTCACATTAGGAAGGCGTGGATGCCCGGCACAAGGCCGGGCATGACGAACTCGGAGGATACTGGCGTGGACAAGCTCAAGGACCTCATCAAAGGCCCCGACCTGATCGTGGCGCCGGTCGCGCTCAACCCGATCATGGCCCAGATGGCAGCCGAGGCCGGCTTCAAGGCCTGCTACCTCTCGGGCGGCTCGCTCGGCTGGTACAAGGGCGTCACCGAGGCCGGCCTGTCGCTCACCGAGATGATCCAGGTGGTGGTGGATATCCGGACCGTCTGCCGGATCCCGGTGGTGCTCGACGCCGGCGGCGGCTGGGGCGACCCGGTCCACATCCACCGCACCATCGCCATGTCGGAGGCGGCCGGCGCCGAGTGCATCGAGATCGAGGACCAGCTCTTGCCCCGCCGGGTCGAACACCACGTCGGCGTCGACAACCTGGTGCCGATCGGGCTCGCCGCCGACCGCATCCGGGAGGCGGTGGCGGCCCGCACCGACCCCAATCTGGTCATCGTTGGCCGCACCAACGCGGTGCGGGTCGACGGCATGGACGACGCGCTCCGCCGGGGCGAGGCGATGAAGAAGGCCGGCGCCGACATGCTGTTCGTCTATGGCCGCAAACCCGAGGAAATGCGGACGATCGCCGAGCGTCTGCCGGCCCCGCTGATGACCTTCGCGCCGCCGGACGGCTTCTCGACCTTCGCCCTGTCCCGGGCCGAGATGGCGAGGCTCGGTTACCGGCTCGCCGCCTCCTCAGGCACGGCGTTCGCGGCGATGGTTAAGGCGGTGCGCGGCTCCTACCAGGCGCTGGCGGCCGACCGCATGGACGACTTCCTCGGGCCTGGCGGCGCCGAGAAGGAGATGAAGGCCGCCCACAAGATCACCGGGCTCGACCGCCTGCTGGAGATCGAGCGGCGGACCATGAAGGGGAGTTGAGGCGCCGCTTGCCGGTCTTGATCCGGCCGCCCATATCGACGACATTGCGGCCGCCGAAAGGCCGGACAGAACCGAGGGTTACCCGATGGATGCCGCCGTTCAAAAGCCACAAGGCAAGCGGATTCTCTGGCTCAACGTGCTGACCGTTTTCAGCGCGGCGATCCTGATCGGCGCCGAGGTTTTCGGCGCCGCGTTCGCCGCCGGATGGGCGTTCGCCAACCTGTTCGACCTCGGCATCTACGGCGTCCACATCCTGCAGGGCGTGTTCTTCCTGTGCGGCATCGCCGTGATGGTTCGCTTTATCCTCAACGCGCGCCGCGTCGAGCCCTTCGTCGGGAGCTGACGGCGAAGGTGACGACGCGCGCGACCGGCTCGCGCGGCGTTTCCAAAAATTGTCTTAAGCACCGCGCACAAATATTTTCGCGCGTGCGACCCTGCCATGCGAAAAAAAGTTGACTCTCGTCCCAATTCGACTATTTGCATTCTTGCCCAATTTCGCACGTGCCTGTGGCCGTGTGTCGATCGGTAGGCAGCGGGACAAGAGGCCCGCCAGTCGCCTGGGGAGCGAAAGCTCTTCAAGACATCTGATCGGCAGCTGGAGGCGAAACCAGCACACTCTGCTCTCCGCAGAGGACGCGGCTTAAAGCAACGACGGAGCGGGCTTCTCTGGTCTTTTGCCGGTTTCCACCACCGGCTCGGGTAACCGAAGAGGCTTGTCCATCCTTGCCAGCAGTTAGGGGCGGGGTCTCCCCAATCCCAACCAAGGCAGACTGAAGCGGTTGTAGAGCGTCCAGCCGGAAGTGTGTCCCCAACGCACACCACGGCGGCCTCGAACACCCGCATCACCACGGCGGCCGAATGCCGCCCTGAGCCTGGGAGAGTGCGAAGCAATGACTGCTCGCATCCGCGAATTCCTCAACAAGCGCCGCGAAAGCGGCGTGGACGAAGGGCCGGTTCTTGTCGTCGATCTCGACGTCATCCGGACGAACTACCAGAACTTCGCCAAAGCCCTGCCGGACACCCGGGTGTTTTACGCCGTCAAGGCGAACCCGGCCCCGGAGGTGTTGGCATTGCTGGCCAAGCTCGGCTCGAGCTTCGACACCGCCTCGGTCCCCGAGATCGAGATGGTGCTGGCGGCCGGCTGCACGCCCGAGCGCATCAGCTACGGCAACACGATCAAGAAGGAGCGCGACATCGCCCGGGCCTACAAGCTCGGCGTGCGACTCTACGCGGTCGACTGCCAGGCCGAGGTCGAGAAGGTCGCCCGCGCGGCGCCCGGCTCGAAGGTGTTCTGCCGCATCCTGTCCGACTGCGTCGGCGCCGAATGGCCGCTGTCGCGCAAGTTCGGCTGCGAGCCCGCCATGGCCGCGGACGTGCTGGAGCACGCCCATAAGCTTGGCCTCGAAGCCCACGGCATCTCGTTCCACGTCGGCTCCCAGCAGACCAACCAGCATGCCTGGGACCGGGCACTGGCGTCGGCGGCTGCCGTGTTCCGCGAGTGCGGTGAGCGCGGCATCAACCTGTCGATGGTCAACCTCGGCGGCGGCTTCCCGACCCGGTACACCAAGAACGTGCCGACGGTGAAGGCCTACGGCTCGGCGATCTTCCGGGCGCTGCGCAAGCACTTCGGCAACCGCATCCCGGAGACCATCATCGAGCCGGGCCGCGGCATGGTCGGCAACGCCGGCATGATCGAGGCCGAGGTCGTGCTGGTCTCCAAGAAGAGCAGCGAGGACGAGGTGCGCTGGGTCTATCTCGACCTGGGCAAGTTCGGCGGCTTGGCCGAGACCATGGACGAGTCGATTCGCTACCCGATCCGCACCTTGCGGGACGGCGACGCGATGGGACCCTGCGTCCTGGCCGGCCCGACCTGCGATTCGATGGACGTGCTCTATGAGAAGCAGCCCTACGAGCTGCCGGTGAGCCTGGAAATCGGCGACAAGGTCCTGATCGAGGGCACCGGCGCCTATACGGCGACCTACGCCTCCGTCGCCTTCAACGGCTTCGCGCCGCTGAAGACCTTCCACATCTGAAACGGCCACCGCGTTGCGGCTTCCCCTGCTTGCAGGGGGAGCCTGCGCGCGCCTCCCCAACCCTTTCCCTTGCCGGGAAGGGGCAAGGAAGTCTGGGAGAGAGCTATGCTGACCATCCGCCAGGAAAGACCCGCCGACGCCGCCGCCCGTGAGGCGCTGCTCGATGCCGCCTATGGCGCGGTGCGGTTCGAGAAGCCGTCGGCGCGGCTGCGCGCCGGCCGTGCACCGGCGCCCGGCTTGTCGTTTGTCGCTGTCGAGGCTAGTCGCATGGTCGGCACCGTGCGGCTCTGGACCGTCGCGGCCGGCGGGTCGTGCCCGGCGCTGCTGCTCGGGCCGCTCGCGGTCGATCCGGACAGCCGCCGGCGCGGCATCGGCTCGGCGCTGATGCGGCACGCGCTGCGTGCGGCGGCGCGGCGTGGCCATGGCGCGGTGCTGCTGGTCGGCGATGCGTCTTACTACGGCCGGTTCGGTTTCTCGGCCGCCCCGACCGGGCGGCTCTGGCTGCCGGGGCTCGCCGACAAGACGCGTCTGCTCGGTTGCGAACTCACTCCCGGCGGGCTCAGCCGTGCCCGCGGCGCAATCCGCGTGCCGGTGCGGCCAGCCAAGACGCCGCTCGCGGCAGCCATCGCGGGACTCGCCCGGCCGCCGAAGCCGCAAGCCGCGTAGCGAATCCGGCCGCGACCGGCTGTCCGCAGACGCGCCCGGCCGCTTCGGTTACGATCCGGTCAAAGCCGCATCGGAGGCGTGCCATGAGGCGTTCGAGCTGCACCATCATCATCGCCGCCGTGCTGGCGCACGCCGGCGCAGCGGGCTCCGCCGCAGCGCAGGATTACCCCAACCGGGTCGTCACCATCACCAATCCCTATGCGCCCGGCGGCTCCGCCGAGACGTCGCTGCGGCCGGTCGCCGAGTGGCTGAGCAAGACCTGGAAGCAGCCGGTCATCATCGAAGCCAAGCCCGGCGGCGGCACCACGATCGGCGCCGGCTACATCGCCGAGCAGCAGCCCGACGGCTATCGCCTGCTGTACACCGCGGTCGCCGCCCACACCATTTCGGGCAGCCTGTTCAGCGGGCTGAAGTACCATCCGGTCAAGAGCTTCACGCCGATCTCCGGCGTGTCCCGCTCGCCCTATCTGATCGTGGTCAACGCGTCGTCGCCGATCAAAACCATCGGTGACCTGATCGCCAACGCCAAGGCCAACCCCGGCAAGATCAACTATGGCTCGTCGGGCGCCGGCACCGGCCCGCATCTCACCGGCGAGATCCTCAAGCAGGATCTCGGCATCGACACGGTCCATGTCAGCTTCAAGGGCGCGGCGCCGGCGAACGTCGCGCTGCTGGGCGGGCATATCGATTATCTGGTGACGGACATTTCGGCGCTGGCGCTGGTCCAGGCCGGCAAGCTGCGCGCGCTTGCGGTGACCAGTCTCGAGCGCTGGCCGGACCTGCTGGACGTCCCGACCTTGAACGAGACCGTGATCAAGGGGTTCGACGGAACCAACCGCCTGGCGCTGATGGGTCCGGCCGGGATGGACGCCAAGCTCACGGCGACGATCATGCAGGCGGTCCACAAGGCGCTCGCCACCGACGAGGTCAAGAAGGCCTACGCGCCGCTCGGCTTCGCGCCCAACCCGCTGACCAGCGAGCAACTCGGCCGCTCCATGCAGGCCGACTACGACAAGTACGCCCAGATCATCCGCAAGGTCGGAGTGAAGGCGGACTAGCCAGCCTCCGAAATCCGTGGACGCCGAGCGGCCTTCCGCGCGGCCTGCATTCCGTTTGCCGGCATTGGCGGATATGAACTGATTTTCCTGGAGTCTCCTCGATGGCCGAGTTCCCCATTCATGCCCGCTTCGACGGTCCGATCGTGATGATCGGGCTGGGCTCGATCGGCCGCGGCACGCTGCCGCTCCTGGAGCGGCACATCGCGTTCGACCGCTCCAAGTTCGTGGTGATCGATCCGGTCGACACCGACCGCAGGCTGCTGGACGAGCGCAGGCTGAAGTTCATCAAGGTCGGCCTGACCAAGGCCAACCATCGCGAGGTGCTGACCCCGCTGCTCAAGGCCGGTCCTGGCCGCGGCATGATCGTCAACGTCTCGGTCGACACCTCCTCGGTCGATCTGATGGACCTCTGCAAGGATCTCGACGCCCATTACATCGACACCGTCGCCGAACCGTGGCTGGGCTTCTACGACGATCCGAAGCTGACGTTGTCGCAACGTTCGAATTACGCCTTGCGAGAGCGCGTGCTCGAGCTGCGCCGCCGCCGGCCGGGCGGCGTCACCGCGGTGAACTGCTGCGGCGCCAACCCGGGCATGGTGTCGTGGTTCGTCAAGCAGGCGCTGCTCGACGTCGCCCGCGACGTCGGCGTTTCGGCCGGCGAGCCGAAGTCGCGCGAGGACTGGGCGGCGCTGATGCAGCGCACCGGCGTCAAAGGCATCCATATCGCCGAGCGCGACACCCAGCGGGCGCGCGCGCCGAAGCCGCGCGGCGTGTTCGTCAACACCTGGTCGGTCGAGGGCTTCGTCTCGGAGGGCTTGCAACCGGCCGAGCTCGGCTTCGGCAGCCATGAGAAAGGCCTGCCGCCGAACGGTCACCGCCACGACTTCGGCAACGGCGCGGCGATCTACCTGGCGCAGCCGGGGGCGGACACCCGGGTGCGGTCCTGGACGCCAACCGCGCAGGCGCAGCTCGGATTCCTGGTGACGCACAACGAGGCGATCTCGATCGCCGACTACTTCACGATGCGCGACGGCGGCAAGGTCGCGTACCGGCCGACCTGCCACTACGCCTACCATCCGTGCGACGACGCCGTGCTGTCGCTGCACGAGATGGCGGGCGATGCGTGGACCCGGCAGCCGAAGTGGCACATCCTCGACGAGAACGAGATCGTCGACGGCATCGACGAGCTTGGCGTGCTGCTCTACGGCCACAAGAAAAACGCCTACTGGTATGGCTCGCAGCTTTCGATCGAAGAGACACGCAAGCTTGCGCCCTACCAGAACGCCACCGGCTTGCAGGTGACCTCGGCGGTGCTGGCCGGCATCGTCTGGATGCTGGAAAACCCGGACCGGGGTGTCATCGAGGCCGACGAGATGGACTTCCGCCGATGCCTGGAGGTGCAGTTGCCGTATCTCGGCCCGGTGATCGGCACCTACACCGACTGGACGCCGCTCGCCGGCCGGCCCGGCCTGTTTCCGGATGAGCTCGACAAGAGCGACCCCTGGCAGTTCAGCAACGTGCTGGTGCGGTAGCGGGCTGGCGGAAACGCTGCAACGTCATTCCGGGGCGCGCCGCAGGCGCGATCCCGGAATCCATAACCCCTGTGGTTCCGATTTCATCAGGACAGGGGTTATGGATTCCGGCTCTCGCTTCGCTCGGCCGAAATGACGCGGCGAGTTTTCCAGCGATCTCCACTCAATCCACCTGCAAGCCGCTCGCCTGCACCGGCTTCGCCCATTTGGCGACCTCGGCCTCGATGAAACCGCGCAGATACTCCGGGCTGCGCCGCTCTGGCGCCGCGGGGATCAGGCCGAGCGCATCGAACCTGGCCCGCAATGTCGGGTCGTCGAGCGCCTTGCGGACCGCGGCGTTGAGCGTGGCGACGTGCGCCGGCGTCGCGCTCTTCGGCAGCAGGATCGCGTTCCAGGCCGACACGTCGAAATCCTTCAGGCCCTGCTCGTCGGCGGTGGCGAGATCGGGCAACAGCGGGGTACGTGCCCGAGCCAGCATGGCCAGCGCCTTGACCTGCCTGGCTTTGACGGCCGCCGCCCCGATCGAGACGTAGTTGCAGATGTAGTCGATGCGCCCCGCGATCACGTCGGCGAACGCCGGGCCGCCGCCGCGATATGGAATGTGGGTGACGTCGACGCCCATGATCTGGTTCAGCATCACGCACGAGATGTGCGACGACGTGCCGGTGCCGCCGGACGAGAACACTATCTTGTCGTGGTTCGCCTTGGTGTAGGCGATGAATTCGCCGAGCGTGTTGGGCGCGAGGTCTTTCTTGGTCATCAGCAGCAACGGCGCGTCGGCGATGAAGGCGACCGGCTGGAAGTCGCGCGCCGGGTGGTAGGGCGGCTTCTTGTGCATCGAATAGCCGATCGCATGGGTGCCGATCGAGGCCAGCACGAAGGTGTGGCTGTCGACGCCGGCCTGCGAGACGCGGAGCGACCCGGTCATGCCGCCGCCGCCCGGTGTGTTTTCGATGATGATGGGCTGGCCGAGCGCAGCGCCAAGCGTCGGTTGCAGGATACGGGCAAGCGAATCCATCGGCCCGCCAGCTGCGAACGGCACGATCATGGTGACCGCCCGGTTCGGCCAATCCTGCGCGTGAACCTGCACCGTGCCAGCCGCGACCAGGATCATCGCCGTGAGAAATCGTCCCGCCATTGCCGTCCCGTTCTTGACCGATGCCACGCCGCCCACCTCATAATAGCGGCATCGCGAACAGAAAAGGCGAGGGCTGCCATGCGGACAGGACATTGGATCACGGCGTGCGCGCTGATCGCGAGCCTTGCGGCTTCGACGGCGGACGCGGAAACCTATCCGGCCCGCACGGTGACATTCCTGACACCGTTCTCGGCGGGCTCCGCGACGGATGCGGTGGCGCGGGTGATCGCGCAAGCCTTGCAGGAGCAGCTCGGCCAGCCATTCGTGGTGGAGAACCGGGCGGGCGCGGGCGGCTTGCTCTCTTTCCAGCACAGTGGGATCCGAAGCTTGGAATTCACGTGACTTGAAGTCGCGG
>JADMIO010838856.1_pt1 | contig 93187 bp, 88 predicted proteins | sample 8958161 | NCBI WGS metagenome assembly JADMIO01 (sample SAMN16585339, study PRJNA669376) | soil metagenome | isolation source: Crop rotation soil | place: USA: Cullars Rotation, Alabama | collected 2011
CTTTCCCCCGCCCAGGCTGCACCTGCCAAGCCGGCCGCGGCCGCACCGAAGGCGCCGGCCCCCGGTCCCGACCCGGTACCCGCCGCTCCTGCGGCCACGCCGACCCCCGGCCCCGGCGAGGTCGAAGAGATCCCCTTGCGTGGCGCAGCCGCTCGCACCGTGCAGAACATGGACGCCAGCCTGACGGTCCCGACGGCGACCAGCGTCCGGTCCGTCCCGGTCAAGCTGCTGTTCGACAACCGCACCGTCATCAACAACCACCTGCGCCGTGCCCGAGGCGGCAAGGTCTCGTTCACGCACCTCATCGGCTACGCCGTCGTCAAGGCCCTCAAGGCGATTCCGGAAATGAACACCGGCTACACCGTCGACGAGAAGGGCAAGCCGGTCCAGCTCAAGCCCGAGCACGTCAACTTCGGCCTGGCCATCGACCTGCAGAAGCCGGACGGCTCCCGCCAGCTGCTCGTGCCGTCGATCAAGGCCGCCGAGACGATGGGCTTTGCCGCCTTCTGGCAGGCGTACGAGCTGATGGTCAAGAAGGCGCGCGACGGCAAGCTCGAGGTGGCCGACTTCCAGGGCACGACCGTCAGCCTCACCAACCCGGGCGGCATCGGCACCAACCACTCGGTGCCGCGCCTCATGGCGGGCCAGGGCGTCATCGTCGGCGTCGGGTCGATGGAGTACCCGCCGGAGTTCCAGGGTGCATCCGAGCACACCATCGCCAACCTGGCGGTGTCGAAGATGATGACGCTGACCTCCACGTACGACCACCGCGTCATCCAGGGCGCACAGTCCGGTGAGTTCCTACGCCGGATCCACCAGCTCCTGCTCGGCGAGGAGGGTTTCTACGACGAGATCTTCCGGGAGCTGCGCATCCCGTACGAGCCCATCCGCTGGGCCCAGGACATCGCTGTCAGCCACGACGACCAGCTCCACCGGCAGGCCCGAGTGCTGGAGCTCATCCACGCGTTCCGCGTGCGTGGTCACCTCATGGCGGACACCAATCCGCTGGAGTACCGCCAGCGCAGCCACCCCGACCTCGACACCGCGTCGCACGGCCTGACCCTGTGGGACCTCGATCGCGAGTTCGCCACCGGCTCCTTCGCCAAGGAGCACGGCAAGACGTTCATGAAGCTGCGCGAGATCCTCGGCGTCCTCCGCGACTCGTACTGCCGCACCATCGGCCTCGAGTACATGCACATGCAGGACCCCGAGGAGCGCCGCTGGCTCCAGGAGCGCATCGAGCGTGGCTTCGTCAAGCCGCCGCGTGAGGAACAGCTCCGGATCCTGCTGAAGCTCAACCAGGCCGAGGCGTTTGAGACGTTCCTGCAGACCAAGTTCGTCGGCCAGAAGCGGTTCAGCCTGGAAGGTGGCGAGACCACCATCCCGCTGCTGGACGAGATCTGTGAAGCGGCAGCGGCCGACGACCTCGACGAGGTCTGCATCGGCATGGCGCACCGGGGTCGCCTGAATGCCCTCGTGAACATCGCCGGCAAGCGTCCGTCCCAGGTCTTCCGCGAGTTCGAGGGCAACATCGACCCGCGCACGGTCCAGGGCTCCGGCGACGTCAAGTACCACCTCGGCGTCGAGGGCGAGTTCACCGCGCAGAACGGCGACAAGATCAAGGTCTCGATCGCGGCGAACCCGTCCCACCTCGAAGTCGTCGACCCCGTGCTCGAGGGCATCACACGCGCCAAGCAGGACGTGCTCAACCGCGGCGCTGAATATCCCGTCCTTCCCGTGCTCGTCCACGGTGACGCCGCGTTCGCCGGCCAGGGCGTCGTCGCCGAGACGCTTCAGCTCTCGCAGCTCCGCGGCTACCGGACCGGCGGCACGATCCACGTCATCGTGAACAACCAGGTCGGCTTCACGACAGCGCCGTCATCATCGCGATCGTCGACCTACTGCACCGACGTCGCACGCACCATCCAGGCGCCGATCTTCCACGTCAACGGCGACGATCCCGAGGCGTGCATCCGGGTGGCGCAGCTGGCATATGAATACCGGACGACATTCCACAAGGACGTCGTGATCGACCTGGTCTGCTACCGCCGCCGCGGCCACAACGAGGGCGACGACCCGAGCTTCACGCAGCCGCTCATGTACGACGCCATCGCGCAGAAGAAGTCGGTGCGCAAGCTCTACACCGAGGCGCTGGTCGGTCGTGGCGACATCACGCTGGAAGAGGCCGAAGCCGCGCTGGCCGACTACCAGTCTCAGCTGGAGGCCAACTTCGCCGACGTCCGTGACGACGTCGAGGAGTCGGGCTACAGCCGCACTCCGGACTACCCGGACAAACCGTCGGCCAAGCTGGAGACCGCCGTCTCGCCCGAGACCATGAAGGCTGTCGCCGACGCGTACACGAACGTGCCCGAGGGCTTCACCGTTCACCCGAAGGTCTGGCCCCAGCTGCAGCGCCGCGCGCAGTCGATCACGGCTGGCCCGATCGACTGGGGCACCGGCGAGATCCTCGCCTTCGGCTCCCTGCTGCTGGACGGCCGCCCGATCCGCATGGCCGGCCAGGACTCGCGTCGTGGAACCTTCTCGTCCCGGTTCGCGACGATCATCGATCGCGAGAACGGCAACGAGTGGACGCCGCTGACGCACCTGGGCGAGGAGCAGGCACCGTTCTACATCTACGACTCGTTGCTCAGCGAGTACGCGGCGCTCGGCTTCGAGTACGGATACTCGGTGGCGCGGCCGGAGGCGCTGGTGCTCTGGGAAGCCCAGTTCGGCGACTTCGTCAACGGGGCTCAGTCGGTCATCGACGAGTACATCTCGTCCGGCGAGACGAAGTGGGGCCAGAAGTCCGGCGTCGTCATGCTGCTTCCGCACGGGTACGAGGGCCAGGGGCCGGACCACTCGTCGGCGCGGATCGAGCGCTTCCTGCTGCTGTGCGCTGAGGACGCCTGCACGGTTGCCCAGCCGTCGACGCCGGCGTCGTACTTCCACCTGTTGCGAAAGCACACGCTGGAGACGGAACACCGCCCGTTGATCGTGTTCACGCCGAAGTCGATGTTGCGCAGCAAGGCCGCGGCATCGCAGCCGGACGACTTCACGACTGGCGAGTTCCAGCCGGTCATCGGCGACTCGTCCATCGACCCGGACCTGGTGGAGCGGGTCCTGCTCTGCTCCGGGAAGGTCACGTGGGACCTCGTTGCCGAGCGGACCAAGCGCGAGGACAAGCGCACCGCGATCGTGCGGCTCGAGCAGCTCTATCCACGTCCGCTGGACGAGCTCAACTCGATCCTCGGCGGATATCCGAACGCCGCCGAAGTGCGCTGGGTCCAGGACGAGCCTGCGAACCAGGGTCCGTGGCCGCACGTCGCCCTGCACTTCCCCGGCAACCTGGTGCGCAACCTGCCGCTCAGCCTGGTGGCGCGGGCCGAGTCGTCAACGACCGCTGTCGGTTCACACCAGCGGCACGTCGAAGAGCAGGAAACGCTCATGGACCAGGCGTTCGCCTGAGCCTTCCCCAGTGACTCGTCACGTACTCCTCGCTACGCTCGTCAACATGACTTCCCCTTGGCATCGAGCGGCAAGCTGCTCGTGCGCTCGGTGACTCGTCATGTATTTCACCGACCGGGGCATTGAGGAGCTGGCCTCGCGCCGCGGTGATGAGGACGTCTCCCTGGCATGGCTCGCTGACCGGCTGAGCGAGTTCGTCGACCTCAACCCGGAGTTCGAGGTACCCATCGAGCGCCTCGCCACCTGGCTGGCCCGGCTCGATGACGAAGAAGAGGACTGAGCGGGTTCATCGTGAGGTCGGTCACTTCCCACGCGGGGAGGGCTGCGGCCGAGGTGACCCAGACAACATTTTGCTAGCAGCCAATTTGCCTCTGAACTGCGTGGATGTGTCAATGGACGTGTTCCTGCTAGCAAAAGTTAGCGCCCCAAGCATCCGCCAGGTTTATCCATGCTCGTCCCCCGAATCATGGCGACCGCCGCACTGGTCGCGTCACTCGCCTTGCCAGATCCGTCAGCCGCCCAGACGCTGCGAACAGCTGAGCCCGCCGTCGTCGTGGCCCCGCACCCCTTGCAGTTGCCGGTCGACCATTACCGGCTGACTGGCCGCTTCGGCGACGTCAGCGGCCTCTGGCGGAAGAAGCACACCGGACTGGACTTTGCCGCGCCGTCCGGCACACCGATTCACGCGATTGCGGCCGGTGCGATCACGGCCGCGTCCTACGACAACGCCTACGGCAACAAGACCGTACTTCGGTTGGACGACGGTACGGACGTCTGGTTCTGCCACCAAACTCGATTCGCCGTCACCGTGGGGCAGCGCGTCGAGGCAGGAGAGCTGATCGGCTTCGTCGGTCGGACCGGAAATGCGACCGGGGACCACGTGCACATCGAAATCCACCCCGGCGGTGGCGATCCCGTCGACCCGAACCTCTGGCTGACCGAACGGGGACTCCTGCCGGCGTCCACGAGTGCATGATTCGGCGAGTCGTCGCCGATGGATCGTCGTCGATTCGGCCGACCAGCTCCCGTCGCACTGACGTGCCGCCGAGCATGCGGGACTAGCGGGTCAGGACGATCTTGCCGAACACGTCGCCCTGCGCGACGGCGGCGATGCCCTCGGCAGCCTGCTCCATCGGCAGCTCGTGGTCGATCAGCGGCTTCACGCCGGTGGCGGCGAGGAACGCGACCAGCTTGCCCAGCTCGGCGCGGGTGCCCATCGTGGAGCCGACGACGTTCTTCTCCTGGAAGAAGATCCGCATCAGCTCGGCGTTCTCCGGGTTCGGGCCCGAGGTCGTCCCGCTGATGACCACTGTTCCACCCGGACGCAGGGACTTGACCGAGTGTGACCACGTGGCGGCACCGACCGTCTCCATCACCGCATCGACGAGTCGCGGCAGCCGCGCGCCGAACTCGAACGCCTCGTGCGCCCCGGTGTCGAGGGCCCGCGCGCGCTTGTCCTCGTCCCGGCTGGTCGTCCAGACGGTCAGCCCGGCAGCGCGCGCCAGCACGATGAGCGCCGTCGCCACGCCACCACCGGCGCCCTGGATCAGCACGGTGTCGCCCGGCTGGCACCCGGACTTCGTGAAGAGCATCCGGTAAGCCGTCAGCCACGCCGTCGGCAGGCACGCGGCCTCGGCGAACGACAGGTCCCCCGGCTTCGGGATGAGGTTCACGCGCGGGACGGCGACCTTCTCCGCAAAGGTCCCCTGGAACCGCTCGGAGAGCAGCGAGCGCTTCGTGTCGTGAATCTCGTCTCCCGTCCAGCTCGGGTCGTTGATCACCGCGTGCACGACGACCTCGTTGCCATCCTCGTCGTAACCCGCGGCGTCGCAGCCGAGGATCATGGGCAGCTGCTCCTCGCGCAGCCCCACACCACGCAGGCTCCAGACGTCGTGGTGGTTGATGGAGGCGGCCTTCACCGTCACCGTCGTCCAGCCGTCCGGCACCTCGGGCTCGGGCCGGTCGCCGATCACCAGGCCATCGATCGGGTTCTCACCGTTGAAGGACTTGGCGTAGACAGCGAACACGGGCGCTCCTCAGGGCTAGTCGGACGGGCGTCAGTAGGGACGTCGAGCGAGACCCTCGCGCCGCGCCGTGTCGGTCACGGCCCGCGCCACGGCGGCGGCCACGCGTGGGTCGAACGGCGACGGAATGATGTACGACTCGGTCAGTTCGTCGACGTCGATCAGGTCGGCGATCGCGTGGGCCGCGGCCAGCTTCATCGACTCCGAGATCCCGGTGGCCCGGACGTCGAGCGCGCCGCGGAAGATCCCGGGGAACACCAGGACGTTGTTGAGCTGGTTGGGGAAGTCCGACCGGCCGGTCGCCACGACCCTCGCGTACTTGTTCGCGATGTCCGGGTGCACCTCGGGGTTGGGGTTGGCGAGGGCAAAGACGATCGCGTCCTCGGCCATCTGCGCGACAGCTTCCTCGGGAATGGTCCCGCCGGACACGCCGATGAAGACGTCTGCGCCGACCAGCGCGTCGGACACCGAGCCGGGCTTGGCCCAGTCCGCCGTCTTGTCGGCCAGCCACTGCTTGACCTCATCCAGGCCGGCCCGCGACGGATGGATGACCCCTTGGCGGTCGACCACGCTGATCTTGCGAACTCCGGCGGAGCGCAGGATCTTCGTGATGGCCACGCCCGCGGCGCCCGCGCCGGAGATGACGACCTTGAAGTCCTCAAGGTCACGATCGGTGAGCCTGGCGGCGTTGAGCAGCCCGGCGAGCACCACCACCGCGGTGCCGTGCTGATCGTCGTGGAAGACCGGGATGTCGAGCGCTTCGATGAGTCGCCGCTCGATCTCGAAGCAGCGCGGGCTGGCGATGTCCTCCAGGTTGACGCCGCCGAACGTCGGGGCCAGCCGGATGACCGTCTCGACGATCTCGTCGGTGTCCGTGGTGTTCAGCGCGACCGGGATGGCGTCCACGCCGCCGAACTGCTTGAACAGGATGGCCTTGCCCTCCATGACCGGCATGGAGGCCTGCGGCCCGATGTTGCCCAGGCCCAGCACCGCAGTCCCGTCGGTGATGACGGCAACCGTGTTCGACACCCACGTGTACTCATGCGCCACTTCAGGATCAGCGAAGATCGCCTCGCACACGCGGGCCACACCCGGCGTGTAGGACAGGGAGAGGTCGCTGGCATCGCGCAGCGGAACCGTCGCCGCGACCTCCATCTTGCCGCCGCGGTGCAGCGCGAAGACCGGGTCGTCCTCAGGTTCGGGGACGCCCGCCGGAGCATCGATGTCGGTGGCAACCATCAGTGGGTCCTGTGTCCGTGCATTTTTCTTGGGCGAGATGCGCGAACCGATCAGGTCCGGGTCTGGAAGGTGCGCCGGCGACGAACGCGTCAGCCGGGCTGCGGCGGGTTTTGCCCGGCCAAAAGTCTCTCACACCCCCGCGTGGAACACGAAAGGCTGTCCCTCTCGCAGGGGTATAGCCGCAGGTCAGCCCGGCCCCGGGCGTTCACCCGAATGTGACCGACTCGACAAAATGAAGTAGGCCAATTCCCTTGTTTGCGGACCGATTTCTTGGAACCATGGCCTGTGGCAATCGGTGTGCCTACACAAACACGCCCCGAGCGGGGTCGAACTGAATGCCACCGACAGCCGATTCACCGGGAAAGGGAGTGAGATCGTCATGGACTGGCGCCATCGCAGCGCGTGCCTCGACGAAGACCCGGAGCTCTTCTTCCCCATTGGCAACACCGGCCCTGCCATCCTCCAGATCGAGGAGGCCAAGCTGGTGTGCCGTCGTTGTGACGTCCGCGAGCAGTGCCTGCAGTGGGCGATCGAATCCGGCCAGGACCACGGTGTGTGGGGTGGCCTCAGCGAGGACGAGCGTCGCGCCCTGAAGCGCCGCAACGCCCGCGCCCGCATCAGGGCCTGACGTCACACCTCGAGCTCGATCGCCACGGTCGTGCCCCGGCGGTGGCCGGCTTCGAACGTGAGCGTCCCGTTCAACTCGGACTCGACGAGCGCGGAGACGATGGACAGGCCGAGGCTTTCGCCGGCTTCGAAGTCCTCCGGCAGCCCGACGCCGTCGTCGCTGACGCGCACCCGCAGGCGGTCGCGAATCCGGTTCGCGACGACGACGACGCGGCCAGGCCGGTCGGCGTAGGCATGCTGGGCCGCGTTCTGGATCAGTTCGGTCAGGACCATCGCCATGGCGGTCGCCGTTGCGCCCGGAATCGCGCCGAAGCTGCCGATGCGCTCCCCCGTGACCCGGCCCTGCGCCCCGTCGCCGGCGACCTCGAGGACGCTGCGCAGCAGTCGATCCGCCACGTCGTCGAAGTTGACCGTCTCGTCGAACGACTGACTGAGGGTCTCGTGGACGAGTGCGATCGAGCCGACCCGGCGCACGGCATCTTCGAGCGCCTCGCGCGCCGACGACTCCGCAGTGCGACGAGCCTGCAGCCGAAGCAGCGCCGCAACGGTCTGGAGGTTGTTCTTCACCCGGTGATGGATCTCGCGGATGGTCGCCTCCTTCGAGACGAGCTGACGCTCCCTCCGCCGGAGCTCGGTGACGTCGCGCAGCAGCACGATCGCCCCGACCGCGACTCCATCGCGACGCAGCGGCACCAGCCGCAACGCGACCGCCACCTCGTCGTTCGCAATCTCCGTCTCCCCCGGCACGCGTCCATGCAGCAACCCGCGCACGCCGCGGTGGGTTGGACGACCATCGACCAGCTCCGTGGTGACGGCGCCGAGATCGGCCTGGTCCAGGTCGCCGACGAGACCGAGGTGGCGGAACGCCGAGAGCGCGTTCGGGCTCGCGTAGGACACGACGCCGGTGGCCGCCAACCGGATGAACCCATCTCCAACCCGCAGCGAATCGGACACCTCTGATCGAGTGCCGGTGAATGGGAAGTCGCCCGCGGAGATCATGGCCAGGAGGTCCTCGGCGGACTGCCGGTACGCGGCCTCCAGCGGGCTCGTCGAGCGCACCTCGCCGGCACCGGAGCGCACCTCGATGACAGCGACGACGTCGCCCTGATGAACCATCGGCACGGCGCGTCCGACCATCGGCTCGTCCACGGGCCGGAACGAGCCGACGACGTCCTCCAGCAGCGCCGTGGGACCCGTCGCCGGCCGAATCTGCGCCGCCGCCCAGTGACCCTTGGCCTCGGCGTCCGGAACCCAGAGCACCAGGTCCGACGACGCCAGGTCGGCGATGATCTGCCAGTCCGCAACCACTGCGTGCAGCCGCGCGACGGCGTCGGACGGCAACGACGTCAGGCGTTCGGCGATCTCGTCGAGGGTGGGCACGGGCCGAGGTTACCGAGCGCCCGAGCCGCCTGTGGCGGCTCGTGGCCGAGTGGCCGACAGCCCCTTGACGAGCAAAGCGAGGAAACAGGGCAAGAGCCTAGTTAGTCTGATGGGGATGTCTCAGGTCTATTGGGCCCCCAGCTACTGGCAGCGCGTCCTGCAGTCGGGGCGCGCTGTCCCGTCGGATCGGCCGCTCGACGAGCTCACGGCTGAGCTGGTCGAGATGCTGGGACATCCCAACCCGCGCCTGCGGGAAGACGTGGCCTATCCGATCCTCACGGCCTGGCTCGACGAAGGCGTCTACGACGACCTGTTGTCGGGGCTCGGCAACGGTCTCGTACCGGGTCTCCAGTACGGCCTGGGACACGATGGCGACAGCTCGGTCATCCGGCGCAGCTACAGCGCGCTCATGCTGGCCGAGATCCTCGGCCGCGACAACGATCGCCAGCTGCTGGGCGCCTCATCGGTGCTCGAGTGGGGCGACCGCGCCACCAGCTGGTACGTCCGGGAGCAGGATCACCGCGGCTGGATCCCCGAGCAGGGGTGGGCGCACGCTATCGCCCACGGTGCCGACCTGCTGGCCGCGCTCGCCCGCTCGCGCCACTTCGGGCGGCTCGAGCTCACGGTGCTGCTGGACGTCATCGCCGACAGGGTGCTGACGCCGACGTCGTACATCTGGAGACACGGCGAGGACGACCGCCTGGCCTTCGCCGTCATGGCGTTGCTGCACCGCAACTCCCTCGACACCTCGCTGGTCGAGCCCTGGTTGAAGCGTCTGGGCGAAGGCATCAAGCCTCCCCGCACCCGTGGCCCGCTGTCGGAATGGCCGTCGGCCGAGGCCGCGAACACGTCCCGGATGCTGCGCGCCCTCCATCTGCAGCTGGCGCTCGGCGTGCAGGGTCGGCCGGGGCTCCTCCGGGACGAGGAGCTCTTCGCCGAGCAACCGGCCAATCGTGCCGACCTGATCCTCGTGGTCCTTGACCAGGTGCGGGCGGAGAGCCCCTGGCTGTACCGGCCAACGACCCGCGCTCAGCCGATTCCCGACTAATGTCGCCTCATGACTGAGGTTGGAACCGAAGCCCCCACGACTTCCCACGGCGGCGTGCAGGCCCTCGACGTCGCTCGTGCCCACGGCGTGTCGACCATGTTCACGCTGTCTGGCGCGCACGTCTTCCCGCTCTACGACGCGGCGGTCATCGCCGAACCGCCGATGCCGATCATCGACGTCCGGCACGAGCCGACTGCGGTGTTCGCCGCCGAGGCGATCGGGAAGCTGACCCGCACCCCCGGGCTCGCCGTCCTGACGGCTGGTCCCGGCGTGACCAACGGCGTCAGCCCGGTGGCGCAAGCCATGTTCGCCGGCTCGCCCCTGGTGGTCATCGGCGGCCGCGCCCCCGCTGGCCGTTGGGGCAGCGGCAGCCTGCAGGAGCTCGACCACCCGCCGATCTTCGAGACGATCACCAAGCTGTCGACCACGGCGCACAAGGTCGGCGACATCGCGACGACGACGGACGAGGCATTTGCGGCAGCCGGGTCGTCCCACCGCGGGCCAGCCTTCTTCGACGTGCCGATGGACGAGTTGTTCGGCCAGGCCCCGATCGGCGAGACGCCGCACACCGCGGTCGCTCGACTCGAGCCGGATCCGGACGACCTTGCGAGGGCCGCTCGCGTCCTGGCCGACGCCGTCCAGCCCGTGCTGATCATCGGAACCGACGTCTGGGCCGACCACGCCGAAGAAGCGGCCCTTCGCTTCGTTGAGGAGACCGGCATTCCGGTCATCTCGAACGGCATGGGCCGCGGGATCGTTCCGGGCGGGCACCCCCAGCTGGTGACCAAGGCGCGCTCGGCTGCGCTCAACGGCGCCGACCTGGTCGTGGTCGTCGGAACACCGCTGGACTTCCGGCTCGGCTACGGCCTCTTCGGCGGCAAGGACGGCGCAACGCCGGCCAAGGTCATCCACATCGCCGACTCCCCCGGACAGGTGGGCCAGCACGCAACGCTGGCTGCCTCGGCGTCGGGCGACCTGACGTCCTGCTTCGACGGCATCCTTTCGGGCTTGCGCGAACGGCCGAACTGGTCTGGCTGGTTGGGCCAGCTGCAGGATGTTGTCGCCGAGGCGTCGGCACGCGACAACGAATTGCTGACCGCAGAAGCCGATCCGATTCACCCGGCCCGCATCTACGGTGAGCTGCTCCCCCGGCTGGCTGAGGACGCGGTCGTCATCGGTGACGGTGGCGACTTCGTGTCCTTCGCCGGCAAGTACGTCGAGCCGAAGCGTCCGGGCGGCTGGCTCGATCCCGGTCCCTACGGATGCCTCGGAGCGGGCATGGGCGCGGCGATCGCCGCCCGGATCAGCCGGCCGTCGAGCCAGGTCGTGCTGCTCTACGGCGACGGCGCGGCCGGCATGTCCCTCCTCGACGTCGACACCCTCGTGCGGCACAACCTGCCCGTGGTGATGGTGGTCGGCAACAACTCGGCATGGGGACTCGAGAAGGGCCCGATGCAGTTCCTGTACGGCTACGACGTGGCCGCCGACCTCGCGCCGAACACCCGTTACGACCAGGTCGTCACGGCGCTCGGTGGTGGGGGCGAGATGGTCACCGACCCGCGCGAGATCGGCCCCGCGCTCGACCGGGCCTTCGCGTCCGGCATCCCGTATCTCGTGAACGTGATGACCGACGTCAATGCCGCCTACCCGCGCAACACCCTGGGGATCTGATGGGAAGCGCATCGATCACGCACACGGTCGGCCCTGAGCACACCGCTCTGGCCGTGGGCAGCGGAGATGTCGAGGTCCTTGGCACGCCCGTGTTGCTGGCGTGGTGCGAGGAGGCAAGCTGTGACGCGCTGTCGCTCGATCCTGAGCAGACGAGCGTCGGCGCGCGCATCGAGATCGACCACCTGATCCCCTCGCCGGTCGGCACGACCATCGTCGCCAATGCCGACATGATCGCCCGCGACGGACGGCTCGTCACCTTCCGGGTCGAAGCCGTCGACACGCACGGAGCGCTCGTCGCGTCGGGGCAGATTCGTCGCATCGTGGTCAACCGCGACCGATTTCTCGCCCGCGTGCCGCACATGGGAGACTAGGCGCCGATTCCCGAGCTTATGGAGGCCCGCATGGGTAAGACCGGCCGCAAGCGCCGCGCGCGTCGCAAGAAGGGCGCGAACCACGGCAAGCGCCCCAACGCGTGACAAGAAAACCCCCGCAATGTGCGGGGGTTTTTGCTTTCAGCCTTCGCTACGGACTTCGACGGTGCGGATGGCGAACTGGACCTTCTGAACGAGCGTCTCGGGCGCACGCTCCGAACAGGACCGGTGGACGAGGGACTTGACGATGCGTTCGACGTCGTAAGCGCTCAGGCATGAGGAGCAGGCTTCGATGTGCTGCTCGATCTCGGCGCAACTGGCGGTGTCGATCTCGTTGTCCAGGAAGAGGTAGAGGCGCTCCCGGGCCGTCGTGCAGTCGCAGCCGCAGGGGCCCTCGCCGGTGTCCTTCGTCGGGTCCATCGCTACTCCCCAGTTCCCGTTGCTGCCATGCCGCGTTCGCGGGCGTAGTCCGAGAGCCGATCGCGCAGCATCCGGCGTCCGCGGTGCAGGCGCGACATGACCGTTCCGATCGGCGTGTCCATGATCTCGGCGATCTCCTTGTACGGGAATCCCTCGACGTCGGCGAGGTAGACCGCGTACCGGAAGTCGTCCGGCAGCTCCTGCAGCGCATCCTTGACGTCCGAGTCGGGGAGGTGCTCGAGCGCCTCCATCTCGGCCGACTTGAGGCCGGAGGATGTGTGCGCCTCGGCCGCGACGATCTGCCAGTCGTCCAGCTCGTCGGTGATCTGCTGCGGCTGGCGCTGCTTCTTGCGGTACGTGTTGATGTACGTGTTGGTGAGGATGCGGTACAGCCACGCCTTCAGGTTGGTGCCCGGCGTGTACTGATGGAACGCGGCGAACGCCTTGGTGTAGGTCTCCTGGACCAGGTCCTCGGCGTCCTGCGGGTTGCGCGTCATGCGGAGGCCCGCCGAATACAGCTGGTCGACGAAAGGCAGGGCTTCGCGCTCGAACCGGGCCTGCCGCTCAGCGGGGGTCTCGGTGTCGAGATCGATCGGGGCTTCGTCAGCGTCAGTCATCGCGGCACAGTCTACGGTCGCCAAGCCGGCGCCGTCGGGGGCGTAACCGGTCGGACGTTCCATGCAAGCCAGCACGTGAAGTGTCAACGACGCCGGTGGTCCGGACTATTCCTCTTCGAGCGGAATCGGCTCGATCAGCTGGGGACCGTTGTTGCGATGGTTGTTGACTTCCGTCGACACGGGCCACGCGTCGAGCCGGCCCGGCACCGCCGGCACAAGCAGGCCGAGCCGGTCTGCCGTCGACATCGGCGCGGGATCCAGCCATGCGTCGATCTCGTCGCCGACGAGCATCATGGGCGTCCGGTCGTGCAGGTGTCCGAGGTCGTCGCTCGCGGTGGTGGTCAGGATCGTGAAGGTGATCAGCCATCCCCCGGTGTCGGGGTTGGCCTTCCAGAACTCGAAGAGTCCCGCCATCGCGAGCACCCCGCGGTCCTTGGGACAGATGAAAAAAGGCTGCTTCTTCTCCCCCGGGTACCACTCGTAGTACCCGTCGGCCGGCACGATGGCGCGTCGAGTGGCGAACGCCTTGGCGAACGCCGGCTTCTCGGCCACCGTCTCGCTGCGGGCGTTGATCATGCGGCTGCCGATCTTCGGGTCCTTCGCCCAACTCGGTACGAGCCCCCACCGGGCCACCAGCACCTCCCGGCCGCCCGGTGACTCGGCCGTCGGCGCACGCTCGATGACGATCGGCGCCGGCTTGGTCGGCGCCAGGTTCCAGTCGGGCTCGACGTCGACGGCGGAGTCGGCGAGGCGAGCCCCGAACTCGTCGGCCAGGGCATCTGGCGTCTTGGTCGTGGCATACCGGCCGCACATGGTGCCCAGCGTGCCACGCTCCTGAGACACTACGGGGGTGAGTGAGCTGTGGCCGGCACCGACGCTGACCGACGCCATCGACGCCCACGTCTACCTTCCGGCGTCGAAGTCCCTCACGAACCGTCTCCTGGTCCTCGCCGCCCTTGCGGAGGCACCCTCCGTGCTCCGCAAGCCGCTGGCCGCCCGCGACACCGAGCTGATGGCCGATGCCCTGGGCGCGCTTGGCGCCACCATCGTGCGCGGTGCCGAGGAATGGCACGTCACGCCCGGCCCCCCGGCCACCGGCGACATCACGATCGATTGCGGGCTGGCCGGCACGGTCATGCGCTTTGTTCCTCCGCTGGCCGGGCTCAGCGAGGCAGCCGTCACCTTCGACGGCGACCCGCGCGCCCGCGAGCGCCCGATGGCCACCACCATCTCGTCCTTGCGCGGTCTCGGCATGGAGGTGGACGGGAACGAATCGCTGCCGTTCACCGTGCGCGGACACGGCCGTGTCAAGGCCTGTGAGCTGAGCATCGACGCCTCCGCGTCCAGCCAGTTCGTCTCCGCCCTGCTGCTCGCCGCGCCGCGCTTCGAGCACGGCTTGACGCTGCATCACGTCGGGCGCCCGATGCCCTCGCAGCCGCACCTGGACATGACGGTGGCCGAGCTGCGCCACCGAGGTGTCACGGTCGACGACACCATCGCCGCGACGTGGCGGGTGGAGCACGGGCCCATCGCAGGCTTCGACGTGACGGTCGAGCCCGACCTGTCCAACGCCGGGGCCTTCATCGCGGCCGCCCTCGTCACCGGTGGGACCGTCCGGATCGCCGACTGGCCGGAGCAGACGACGCAGGCCGGCGACGCGTGGCGTGTCATCGCCAGCGAATTCGGCGGGACCGCGACGCATTCCGACACCAACCTGGAGTTCGAGGGGCCGCCGAGCCTGTCCGGCGTCGACCTCGACCTGCACGACGTCGGCGAGCTGACACCGGTCGTCGCGGCCGTCGCCGCGCTGGCCTCCGGACCTTCCCGGCTTCGCGGCATCGCACACCTGCGAGGTCACGAGACCGATCGGCTGAAGGCGCTGGCCACCGAACTGAACCGGCTCGGTGGCGACGTCGAGGAAACCGACGACGGCCTGATCATTCGTCCGCGTCCGCTCCACGGCAACAGCTTTGCCACCTACGACGACCACCGGATGGCCCACGCGGCGGCCGTCATCGGCCTCGCAGTCCCTGGCGTCCAGGTGGAGAACGTGGCGACGACCGCCAAGACGTATCCCGGCTTCGTGGCCGACTGGGAACAGTTCGTCGCATGAGGCGTCCGGCGTGAAGGACGAGCACGAGGATTTCGATCGTCCCCGCCGGCACACCCGTCCGCGCACCAAGGAGCGTCCCAACTACGCCAGCCTGCCGGTCGGCCGGGTCCGAACAGTTGATCGCGGCCGGTATCAGGTCGACATCGACGGCCGCTCCATAACCGCGATGAAGGCGCGTACCCTCGGCCGCCAAGGGGTCGTCGTCGGTGACGAGGTGCGGGTCGACGGCGACGTGACGGGCGCTGACGGCACCCTCGCACGGATCGCCGAGGTACTCCCGCGAACCACGGTCCTGCGACGCACGGCGGACGACGACGACCCGGTCGAGCGGATCGTCGTCGCCAACGCCGACCAGCTCGTGGTCGTGTCCGCGCTCGCCGATCCGCCGCCGCGCCCTGCGCTGATCGACCGTTGCCTGGTCGCGGCCTACGACGCGGGAATGCGCCCGGTGGTCGTCCTCACGAAAGCCGATCTCGCGGCGCCCGACGAGATGCTGGGCCTGCTCGAACCACTCGACGTCCAGGTCGTCGTGACCAGCCGTGATCGCGGCTCAAGCCAGGGCGTCGACGCCGTCCGTGCCGTGCTGGAGCACCACACGTCGGTCCTCATGGGCCACAGCGGCGTCGGCAAGTCCACGCTGGTCAATGCGCTGGTGCCCGACGCGTACCGCGCCACCAGCGCCGTGAACGAGGTCACCGGGCGGGGTCGCCACACCTCGACGTCCGCCATAGCCCTGCCCCTGCCCGAAGGCGGGTGGATCATCGACACCCCCGGCTTCCGGTCCTTCGGGCTGGCTCACGTCGACGTCGACAACATCGTCTCGGCCTTTCCGGACATTGCCGAGATCTGCACCGAGTGCCCGCGCGGATGCACACATCTGGCCTCTGAGCCGGAATGCGCCCTCGACGCCGCCACCGAAGCAGGGACGATCACGACGGCCCGGGTCGACTCGCTGCGCCGCATCCTTGCGGCCCGATCGTGACGGGCTGGCCTACTTGACCGAGTAGTCCGCCGACCCGTCCGGATTCCAGGCCGCGCGCGCGCCCTGCTCGCCGGTCTGGGCGACCAGGCCCAGCACCATCAGCGCCAGCACAGCGACGACGACCGCGCCCACGGCTCCGGCCGGGCGAGCCAGCTTGGGCAGGAGCCAGGCGAACAGGACGACCACCACGACCAGCGTGAACAGCACGACATTCAGCCGGTTGGCGAACGCCTGATGCTTCATCACCGCCGCGCCGGCAGGCGTTCCCTTGAGCTGGCCCTGGATCGACGTTGCCAGGGCCGTCCCGCTGGCGCGCGCGAGCCAGACCAGCAGCCACGCCGCGAACACGGCACCCGCAGCCGGCCAGCGCAGCTTCTCGCGCCACGACGGACGAACAAGCGCCAAAGCGAGCAACGCCGCCAACGGCGTCAGAATCACGGCCGCGTGCACTACGAGAACGTGGAGCGGCAGGCCGTTGAACGTGTCGACGATCGAGGCATTCACGGGACTAACCTAGCCAGCATGGTCCATTCATGGAACGACGATGTTCGGCTCGCGCACGTCCTCGCCGACAACGCCGACAACCTGTCCATGGATCGGTTCGGGGCTGTCGACCTCGCCGTGTCGACCAAGCCGGACATGAGCTACGTGACCGAGTCGGACAGCGCGGTCGAGGAGGCCATCCGGCGTCACCTGAAGTCGGCGCGCACCCGGGATGTCGTCCTCGGCGAGGAGCAGGGCGAGGTCGAGGGTTCGACCGGCTCCCATGAACGGCGCTGGATCATCGACCCGATCGACGGCACGTCGAACTTCGTCCGCGGGGTCCCGGTGTGGGCCACCCTGATCGCCCTGGAGGAGGCCGGCGAGATCGTCGCCGGTCTCGTCTCGGCGCCCGCGCTCGGCCGTCGCTGGTGGGCTTCCAAGGGCGGCGGCGCCTTCACCGGCAAGTCGTTCATGAATGCGCGCGAGATCCGCGTCTCCGGTGTTTCCGAGCTGGAGAGCGCCTCGTTCTCGTACGCCTCGGTGAGCGGATGGGACCGGATCGACAAGCGCACCGGATTCGACGCGCTGCTTCGCCGCGTCTGGCGCACCAGGGCCTACGGCGACTTCTGGTCCTACATGCTGCTCGCCGAAGGCGCCGTCGACATCGCAGCCGAGCCGCAACTCGAGCTGTGGGACATGGCCGCGCTCGACGTCATCGTGCGTGAGGCCGGAGGCCGGTTCACCGGCCTCGACGGCCGCGACGGGCCGTGGAGCGGTAACGCCCTCGCCACCAACGCGCGGCTGCACGACGCCGCCTTGGCCTATCTGGGCCATTTCCCGGACGGCGAGTCCTACGATGCGGAGGAGGAAGAACCGGACGAGGCCGCATCCACCCCTGCGCCCAAGCACCGCACCAACGTGCTCGCCTTTCCGCCGGTGACCCCACCGGTTGACACGGGGCGCACGATGGATCCTGCGGACTAGGGAACGACACACCAGCACATCGAGGAGGACGCCATGCGCGTGCGCGAAATTCTGTCGGCCAAAGGCTCAGGTGAGGTGTTCACCATCAAGCCCGAAGCGACGGCCGCGGAACTCCTGGAGACGCTCGCCGACCTCAACATCGGTGCCCTCGTCGTGAGCGCCGACGGTTCGCACATGGCCGGCATCGTGTCCGAACGCGACATCGTCCGCAAGCTGCGCAACTTTCGGGAGCCTGGGTCTGTCACCGTCGGCGAGATCATGACCAAAGCCGTCCACACGTGTTCCCCGGAAGATTCGCTGGATCACCTCATGGGCGTCATGACGGCGAACCGGGTTCGGCACGTCCCGGTCCTCGAGGACGGGCTGCTGGTCGGAATCCTCAGCATCGGCGACGCCGTGAAGAGCCGCATGGACCAACTGGAGTTCGAGCGTGACCAGCTGACGCACTATCTCCATGGGCAGTGACGAGCGCCATCGTCGATTCCACCTGCCTGATCGTGAGCTGACCTGGCGCTTCAGCCGCTCGTCCGGTCCCGGCGGGCAGCACGTCAACACGACGGACACCCGCGTCGAGCTCGTCTGGTCGCTGGCTGACTCGGCCGCCCTTTCGGATGCCCAGAAGGCCCTCGCCAACCGTCAGCTGCGGCACCGCCTGGTGGACGGTGCGATCACCGTGGTCTCGTCGCAGTACCGCTCCCAGCTGCGCAATCGGGAGGCGGCAAGAGTGCGCCTGGAAGAGCTGGTCGCCGGGGCTCTCGTCCCGCCGAAGCAACGCCGGGCGACCAAGCCGTCCCGGGCATCGGTCGAACGCCGGCTGACGGCGAAGAAGCGGCGATCCGACGTGAAACGCGGCCGTGGCAGCGACTGGGACTAGCCGACTGCCAGGTCAGACCTCGAGTTCCATCAGTTCCTTGCGGTACCGGACCATCAGCCGCGGCTGGCCGAGCAGGGCCACCGCGACCAGCTTCTCGCCCATCCACCAGCCGTAGACGGTGTGCGGGTCGCGACCCTCCTCCTCCAGCCAGCCCTCGCGATCGCCGAGTGCAGGCCAGCCGAGCAGCTGCACCTTGACTCCGGGCTGGTCGGTCCAGAAGTACGGCGGCGCGGATGCGTACATCTCCGGCACCTCGATACCCAGGATCGTGTGCGCGACGATCGCCGCGCCGTCGCCCGCCGTCTGCCAGTGCTCCCGGCGAACGTGACGCTTCAGCTTCGGGTCCCACCACGCGGCGACGTCGCCGACCGCGTACAGGCCCGGGTGCCCGACCACGCGACCGCGATCGTCGCACTCCACACCGTTCGCCGTCGCAAGCTCGGCAAAGGCCTCGGTGTTCAGGCGAGCGCCGAACCCCACAACCACGATGTCAGCAGTGAGCTTGCGTCCGTCCGACAGCACGACGGTGGCGCCGTCGTCCGGCGTCGCGTCGACGATCTCCACCGGCGCCCCTGTGATGACGGTGACGCCGGCATCACGGTGGATCTTCTCGACGATCGCAGCAATCTCGGGGCCCAAAGGGCCGAGGATGGTGGGTGCGCCCTCCACGATCGTCGCCTCGATGCCCAGCTTGCGGGCCGACCCTGCCACCTCGGCGCCGATGAATCCCCCGCCGAGGATGAGCACTGACTCGACCCCGCCGAAGTCCGCCTTGACCCGTCGAGCGTCATCCATGGTGCGCAACAGGCGCACATCAGGCATGTCGGCGATGAACGGCGGGATGTTGGCCCGCGATCCGGTCGCGAGGACGATCGCGTCTGCCTCGAGCCGCTCGCCGGCAGCGGTCTCGATCACGCCGTCACGCACTGCTTCGACCCGGACTCCGGGCCGATAGTCGATGCCCAGCTCGGCGATCTCCTCGTCGGAAGCGAGCCGGACGGCCTCGGGCTCGCGCTCGCCGGTCAGCACCGCCTTCGACAGCGGGGGCCGGTCGTAGGGAAGCTCGTCCTCGTCGCCGAGCAGGGCCAGCTCACCGGTGTAGCCGAGCTTCCGCAGGTCCTTGGCAGTCCGCCAACCGGACAGGCCCGCGCCGACGACGATGACGGATCCAGGCGGCTGCATGCGCTCAGCATAGGGAAATCGGGCGTCTGGCTTACGGCACCCCAAAGAACGGTTATCCTTAAGGCTCCCGTCTCAAGGAGATGTTCGGTGGGCCTCCCACGCCTCGACTTCCGTGTGCCTGAAACCTCGTGGTTCCAGGCCGTGATGACGCGCGTCAACTTCGGCGCGGGACGGAGCTCGGCAGGCGCCCTGGCGTGGCCCTACAAGATCGCCGTGGTCGCCGTGATGGCGCTCGTGGCGTGCGGGACGCTCGTCACGTTCGGGCTGGCCGGAGCCGAGACGTCCGCCTCGGCAAGCGACCCGACGGCGCTGCCCGGAACCGACGAGGCGAGCCCGCTCGTCCAGGGCCAGGTCATGCCGCCCACCCAGTCCTTGCTGTCGTCGCAGGACCTGCTGTCCACCCTGAATCTGACGGACTTCAGCCCGACGACCGACAGCAGCGACAGCGACGCCAAGTCCGACGACAACAGCGATTCCGACAAAGACTCAAAGTCCGCGAAGGCCGCGACCAAGGCGGCCGCTGCGACCTCTACCGCAACCTCCTCGGCTCCCGCTTCCTCGACCCCTGGTTCAGCGCCGACGTCGGCCGCGCCCACCACGGCCGCACCGAACCCGCAACCCACCTCCGCGCCGCCGCCGAGCCCGACTCCGTCGCCCGTCGAAGGTTCTTCGCACAAGAACTGGAAGAACTGCGTGAGCAACTTGAACGGCCTCTCGATGCAGGGCATCTGCGGCTCGGAACCGTCCTTCACGTCCTAGACCGGGACCGCCAGCACGGTCGGCTCGAGTCGACCCCGCAACGTCAGCGGTTCGAGCAAGGTCCATCGTGCGCGTTCATCGCTCCTGGCCCGGTCCACGATGCGCTGGGATGCGACCACTCGCTCCGGCCGCTCCTTCGCCTGCTCCGTAAGCCGGGCCGCCTCGTTGACCGGGTCGCCGATGACCGTGTACTCGAGGCGCCGGGTGGCACCGATGTTGCCTGCGATGACCAGGCCCTGCGAGACCCCGACACCGGCATCCAGCTCCGGAACCTCCGTCTTCAGGCGTCGGGCCATCTCGCGCGCGGCCGACAGGGCGGCGGCGGCGGGGTCGTCCAGCTGGAGTGGTGCCCCGAAGATGCAGAGCGCCGCATCGCCCTCGAACTTGTTCACCAGCCCGCCGTGTGCGTCGACCACCTCGACGACGACCTCGAAGAACCGGTTGAGAGCCGTCACCACCTCCCGCGGCGACCGCGTGACGGCGAGCGTCGTGCTGCCAATGACGTCGACGAACAACGCCGCCGCCTCGACTTCCTCGCCGCCCAACTGCACGCCGTGCTCCAGCGCCTGCCGAGCCACGTCTTCGCCGACGTGCTTGCCGAAGAGGTCCCGCAGCTGCTCCCGCTCCTTCATCGCCACAACCATGCGGTTGAACCCGGCCTGCAACTGGCCGAGCTCGCCGGAATCGTTGACGGTGACCCGCGTCTCCAGGTTGCCCGCCTCGATTGCCTCGAGTGCGGTCGTGAGTCGGCAGAGTGGCTCCCCGACCGACTTCGCGAAGAGCACAGCCGCGAACAGGCCCGTGCCGAAGAGAGCCACGCCCATGACGATGGCCGTCCAGGAGAGCCGTTCGAACGAGGGCTGCGTCCACGGCGCGAAGGCAGGGACCCCGAGCGCGCCGAGCGCAGGAATGCCTGAGGTCAACAGCCAGCCGATGACAGCCCGGACACCGACACTTCGGCTCAGTCCCGCCTCGGGAGCTGCGATCTCGAGGACCCGCGCGGTGGGCTGGCGCAAGACCCGTGTCGTCAGCAGGTACGAGACGGCCGCCGTGGCAAGGCCGCTGGCCAGGACCTCGAGGAAGACGATCCAGGCGAAGGCCGTGTCGATCCGCAGGTCGTAGAAGAAGACAAAGATGGCCGGAAGCACCCAGAGCGTGGCGGAGACCATGAACAGGAACAGCGGCAGCCGCAACGTGCGCTCGCGTTCGTCCGCCGTCGGCTCGGTTCCGCGCACCGTCCAGTTCAGCGCCCGATGCGTCCTCGGTACGACCACCACGGCGACCGTCAGGTAGCTGAACAGGGTGAACGCGGCACCGATGATCAGGTTGGCGCGAAAGGCCGCAGGAGTGTTCGCGGCCGGTGGCAACGGCAGGATGAACAGGTAACTGACCATCGTGATGACGATGCCGAAGGTGTTGGCTGCCCACTGTTGCAGCACGACGTGCCACGGCCGCACCACCTTGATGTGCTTCCTCATGGCCTGATGCTGGCACACGGGCGCCGCTGTGGCGTCCGTCTCGCGCAGGAGAGGCCACTCCTACCCGGGTAGGTTTCGAACATGGGAAATCCGGAACGCACTGTTGACCTGGTCCGCACCGAGAAGGCTCATTTCACCGCCACCAACGTGCGGGGCGGCACGATCGAGATCGGGGACGGTGTCGACAACGATGCGTTCACCCCGGTCGAGTTGCTGCTCGCCGCGCTCGGCGCCTGCTCCGGACTTGATGTCGACGCCATCCTCAGCAAGCGCAGCGACTTCGAGTTCTTCGCCGTCAACGCGCGTGGCGACAAGGTGCGCGACGACGGCGGCAATCATCTGGTCAACCTGCAGATCACCTTCGACGCCGAATTCCCCGAAAGCGAGGCGGGCCAGGCCGCCCGCGAGTTCCTCCCGAAGGCGATGGCCAAGAGCCACGATTGGCTGTGCACCGTCGCACGCACCGTGCAGCTGGGCGCACCGATCGAGTTCCGCACGCCCTGAGCCGGGCCGTAGGCTCACCCCATGGGCTTGTGGGGAGAGCGGATCCTTCCGCACGTCATCGACGTCGCGTGCGGGGCGAAGGACGTCCTGGCCTTGCGGGAACGCGCCTGCGAAGGATTGACCGGCACCGTCCTGGAACTGGGGTTCGGATCCGGCCTCAACTGCACTTTGTATCCCGATGCAGTCACCGACGTGCTGGCGGTCGAGCCGTCCGAGACCGCATGGAACATGGCGGCCAAGCGGCGCACCAGCACATCGGCGGAGGTCTCCCGGGCCGGGCTCGACGGCCAGCGCCTCGACCTGCCCGATGCCTCGGCCGATTCGGCGCTGATCACGTTCACGCTCTGCACCATTCCCGACGTGGACGCCGCGTTGCGTGAGGTCGCCCGCGTCGTGCGGCCCGGCGGCATGGTCCACATCGCCGAGCACGGAAGCTCGCCTGATCGGTCCGTCGCTCGCTGGCAACAGCGTCTTGACCCGGTCGAGCGGCGCGTGTTCGGCGGATGTCACCTGACCCGGAACCCGATCGAGCTCCTGGAGTCGGCCGGCTTCTCGGACGCCGACATCGAGGCGGGCTACGTCAACGCGTTCGGCCCAACCAAGCCCTGGATGTACGGATACGCCGGCTCCGCCCTGATCCCCGCCTGAGCGCATGACCGGACAACCGCACGTCGCCCTGCTGCGCGGCATCAACGTCGGGGGCCGCAATGCCGTCCCGATGAAGGCACTGGCCGCGTGCGTCGAGGCCGGCGGATACACCGAGGTCCGGACCTACATCCAGAGCGGCAACGTCCTGTTCTCGACGGACGCTTCCGACGCACGCGCCATGGAGTCCGACCTCGAGCGACGCATCGAGAAGCAGTTCGGCTTCCCCGTCCCGGTCGTCGTGCGCAGCTTCGCCGAGATGGCGAAAACGGTCCAGTCGGCGCCCGCCGGGTTTGGCGGCACTGACCACCGCTGCGACGTCATCTTCCTCAAGCACCCCCTCACGGCCGACGACGCCTTCGCGGCATTGCCCGAGCCGGTTGCCGGCGTCGACCAGTCGTGGAAGGGACCGGCCGGCTGTCTCTATTGGGCCCGCCTGGCCGAGAAGGCGAGCAAGAGCCGGCTCAGCCGCATCGCGAGCTCACCCATCTACCCGTCGATCACGATCCGGAACTGGAACACCACAACCAAGCTGCACGCCTTGCTGGCCGAGCGAGCCTGAGATTCACAGGAAACACACAAGGTCTCCATCGGCCCGTCCTAGACCGGGCGGCGAGTCTCTCGGTATCCGCTCATCGACGTGCGGGCAATCAAAGGAGACTTCCGTGAAGAAGCAACCGATGCGAGCAACCGGTCTGGTGGCCGCCGGCGTCGTCGCCGGTGCGATCCTGGCTGGGACCCTCGGGGCACAGGCCGCCAATCAGCCGGACAACAGCGACCAGGCCCCGGGGCCGGCCCATTTCCGCGTGCACGAGGGCGGGCCGGGTGGCCCGGGCCGGCTGGGCGGCCCCGGTCGCGCGGAGCTGGCGAAGGAGCTTGGCGTGAGCCAGGCCAAGCTGCGGAAGGCCTTCAGGACAATCCGCGACGACGTCCGACCGACGGCCCGGCCGACCGCCCCGCCGTCCGAGGCGGACCGCGCGGCGATGGAGTCCAGGATCGCGGCCGCGTTGGCGAAGGAACTCGGCCTCAGCGAATCGAAGGTCAGTGCGGCGCTGGAGAAGGTGCGGACGGAACACGAGGCCGAGCACCGAACGAAGCTCAGCGATCGACTGGACGCCGCCGTCAAGGCCGGCAAGCTGACTGCTGACGACAAGGCGTCCGTCCTCAAGGCGTTCGATGCCGGCGTCCTGGGTGGTCCGGGACGGCCGTAGATCGGCGGGGGTAAGGAGCGCGGCGCGGGGGGCGCCCGCGACCCGGCGGTGGGTTGGGCAGGAGCTGAAGGGGTTCAGGTCCGCCCGGCCCACCGCTCTCGCGTTCCGGGCTAGAGCCGGCTCAGCGCGGTCTCTGCGGCGTTGAACCCGCCCATGCCGTGCACACCGGGCCCGGGAGGCGTCGATCCTGAGCACAGGTAGACGCCGTTGACCCCCAGCGTGTAGGGGTTCGCCGCCAGCCGCGGACGGAAGGCGATCTGCCGGAACGTGTTGGCTCCGGCACCGATGTCGCCGCCCACGTAATTGGCGTTGTACGCCGCGAAGTCGGCGGGCGTCCGCACGTGGGTTTCGACGATGATGTCGCGGAAGCCGGGAGCGAATCGCTCGATCTGGGCGATCGCCGCCTCCGTCGCGTCGCCTGGGTACGCATGCGGGACATGCGCATAGGTCCACAGCGGATTGAGTCCTCCGGCGGACCGGGAGGGGTCGGCGAGGTACTGCTGGCCCACCAGCATGAACGGCCGATCGGGCATGACGCCCGCTGCTGTGGCGGCCTCGACCTCGGCGATCTGTTCGGCGGTTCCGCCGAGGTGCAGGGTGCCGGCCCGGCGGGCGTCCTCGTTCGTCCACGGCACGTCGCCTTTGATGGCGAAGTCGACCTTGTACGTGGACGGCCCGTACTTGTACCTGACGAACGCGCGACGCACCCGGTCCGGAAGCTGGTCGCCCACGATCCGGAGCACGCCTTCTGGCGCGGTGTCGAGCATGACGACGTCCGGGGCAGCGCCGCTGACGTCTCGCAGCTGGTCGAGGCTCTCTACCGTCACGCCGGTCTGCACCGAGCCGCCGAGCGATTCGAGAAGGCCGATCAGCGAGTCGGCGATCGCCTGGCTGCCGCCCTTGGCCACCGGCCAGCCTGCAGCATGCCCGACGGCGGTGAGCATGATGCCCACCGAGCCGCTGAGGGGCGTCGTCAGCTTGCCGAAGACGTGCGCCGCGACACCGGTGTAGAGCGCCCGCGCCTGATCCTCCTTCCAGCGCCGCACCGTGACCGTGCCCGGCATCAGCGCCTGCACGCCGAACCTACCGAGCGTCACCGGGTGGCGCGGGATGTGCAGGGCAGGCTTGAAGACCTCGCTGATGAGGTCGTCCATGGTGCGCACCATGGGTGCGAACACCCGACGCCATTTCTCACCGTCGGCGCCCAAGGAGGCCACCGTCCGGTCCATGTCCCGGGACAGGACACCGGCGCTGCCATCGTCCAGCGGATGCACGAGGTCGAGCTCGGGCCACAGCCACTCCAGGCCGAACTTCTCGAGCGGGAGCGACTTGAGGAACGGCGAGACGATGCCGGTGGGGTGGAAGGCCGAACAGTCATCGTGCAGGACCCCCGGGGCGCCGTATTCGGACGTCCGGGTGCCGCCGCCTGGCTTGTCACTCGCCTCGAGCACGGTGACGGAGACGCCGGCTTGGGCCAGCCGAACGGCGGCCGCCAACCCGTTCGGCCCACTGCCGACCACGACAGCATTCGTCATACCGCGCTCCCCCGCACTCCGCGGGCATAACCCGGCCGGGTCCAGGTGACGTTGAGCGGGACCGGGCCGTTGGGCAGCCACGGCTGCTCCTTGACGCAGTCGTCGACCTTCCACGTCCCCCGCTCGACGACTCCCAACGCCGCGTCGATGACGCGGTACTCCTGGTAGCCGCGTTTGCGACCATAGGGCTCGGATTCGACGAACGCGACGACGAACTCGCCCGGCTCGAAACTTGCCTGCTTCTGTATCGCGGCAATGAGCCGCTCATCGTGCAGGTGTCCGTCCCCGAAGTTCCAGCCGGTGAAGGTGGAACAAGCGATTTCACCCTCACGCAACGCGTAGGCCTCCGGATCGTCAAGGTGGGTGTACATGAGCGAATAAAGCCCCCGGCCCTGGCTGTGCAATGCCCGCCACGCGAGGCTGCGATACAGCATCACTTCCGCCGTGTCCGGGTCGAACCCGAAGGCGACCAGCTGGTCGACCGTGTTGGCGGCAGAGCGCTTGACGCGATCGAACTTCGCTTCGGCACCCGGCGCAAGCGCCCACATCCCGGAGGCCCAGTTGCCCGCGTACTGGCGCATCGACGGCAGGAACGAGATGAGGTCAGGCCGGAAATTCCCCAGCACCGGGAAGAACGCCAGCGCGATGGCGATGAGGACCAGGAGCCAGGGATTGGAGAAGTCAGACAGCCAGTAGCCCTCCTTCGCCGGATAGCCCAAGAACAGGAAGACGGCGGCGAACCCGAAGATCACATTCCACTCGAGGGGCACCGCGAGCGGAAAGGTCGAGGCGATGAACGTGTGGAAGATGACCATGTACGCGACGCACGCGAGGACAACCCAGGGGTTCGTGGCGAACAGCAGGGTCAACGGGACGATGATCTCGGTCAGGGTGCCACCGATGTGCGCCATGAACCAGGAAACCTTGGACGGCAGCAGGTCGTCCGGCGGCCGGCGGAAATGCGCGCGCTTGGCCAGCTTCGGGACGAACGGCGCATTGCCGACCATCGGCGGGATGACATTGATGAAATGGTCGCCGAGCTTGGAGAAGCCGGCTCCGACCCAGACGACGACGATCAGCAGTTTCAGCGCGACGATCATGTCGACGAACGGCAACGTCGCCATGAAGATCAGGGCCGGCACGTACTGCTCACCCCGCGCCCCGAGGAAGATCACCTTGTCGCGCAGGCCCGTCACCAGGAGCAACACGATGGTCGGGACAAGCGCCAGCGGCCGGACGACGCCCGCGGCATTGTCGGGTAGTGCAGCCTGCAGCGACTCGGTCTGGACGCCCGGCAACAGGATCGCGGCCACGAGGCTGGCGAGAATCGCTACGTACAGCAGGACGTCAAAGATCGTCCGGGAGTCGCCGCCGGTGAAGGGGACCTTGCCCGGCCAGGGCGCCAAGCGGATGGTCCCGGGCCGCAGCCAGTAGCGCCAGCCGCCGGTGAACGGCTTGAAGTGCCCACAGAGCGGGCCCCACGCGCCCCCGCAGCCGAGGACCTCCACGAGCACCGTCCACAGGATCAGCTTCTGGTAGACGATCGGCTCGTCCCACCACTGGCCGAACTGCAGCAGCGAACCGAGGCCCGGGGAGGTCAGCGAGACGATCAAGACGCCGCCCACGGCATAGATCAGACCGACCTTCAGGATGTAGATGAGGTGCACGATCCGCTGGACGCCGAAGCCGTTGTCGACCCAGTCAGCCGTGAGGACCCGGATCCGGTCCCGGTGCGACATGGCCTCGAACTCGTCAGGTTCGACCGGCAGAGGCGAGGGTTTCAGGAATCCCATGGATCAGACGCTCCTCCTCGGCTTGCAGCCGACACTAGTGCCCTGACGGTCGGCTTGTCCGGCACGCCGACCGCGTGGTTGCGACACGTGTGATCGCATCGGGGATCTCGATTCTGGTCAAATGCATTCGGCACAAATCGAGCGTAGGAACTGCTACTGCCGGTGAGGAGATGACGGCGGGCCGATGACTTACTACATTCGGCCACATGCCGACCACCGATGCATCTCGCGCGCCGATGAGCACCCTCGTGCTCGTCAAGCTGGCGGCGCAGTACGGCATCTCCGAGAAGGACGTCCTGGCGGGCACGGGCCTCGGCCCGGCCGACCTGCGCGCGCCGCAAGCCGAGGTGCTGGCGAGCCAAGAACTGCGTGCCATCGAGAACCTGCTCGCCGCCGCGCCGAACGCCGAGACCATCGGCCTCGACGCCGGCCTGCGCTACCACCTGACGACGTACGGCATCTGGGGCTTCGCGATGGTCAGCGCTTCCACGTTCCGGGAGAGCGTGGATGTCGGCTTGCGGTACCTGGACCTCACCTTCACCTTCGCGCCCATCCGGGCCGAGGAGATGGGCACCGACCTGCTGCTCGTCCTCGAGGAGGAGCCGAGCCTCGCGCCGAACGTCCAGAGGTTCGTGCTGCAGCGGGACGCCACCGCCATCCAGACGCTGCAGCGCGAGACGTTGGGCTGGCCGGTCAATCCACGCTCCGTCGAGTTCCGTCATGCAGTCACCGGCGGCGCCAAGGGAGCCGCGATGAAGCGCTACCGGGAGACGCTCGGGGTTACGCCGACCTTCGGCGCTGACCGCAACGTCGTGGTCCTGGACGCCGCCAACCTCGACGCGCCACTCCCCCAAGCCGATGAACACACCGCCGCGATGACGCAGGAGATGTGCGCGGAACTCATCGATGCCCGCAAGGCGCGAGCCGGCCTGGCCGGCCGGGTGCGCAACATCATCGTGGCCCAGCTGCGGCCGCCGCCATCGCTGCCGGAGATCGCGGCCGCGCTCCAGATGAGCCCGCGGACCCTGCGGCGCCGACTGGCCGACGAGGGCACGAACATGCGCCAGCTGATCGACGAGGTCCGCGCGGCCCTCGCCGCCGAGCTCATCACCGGAGGACGTCTCACGGTCGCTGAGGTGGCCCGGCGGCTGGGCTACGTCGAAGTCTCAAGCTTCTCGCAGGCGTTCCGGCGCTGGTATGGCATGAGCCCCCGCGCGTTCCGCGACCGCTGAGGAGTCCGACGGCGTCGCCTTCTCGGCAGTGTGGGCCCAAGCCGCTGCGTACATGATGAGGCGCGAGGAATAGGACATCCAGACGAGCACGATCAGCGCGATGCCGAACGCCTGGAACGCCGGCTGATGCGTCGTCGAGGCCAGCAGGAGCTTGGACGCCTGCTTCAGGATCTCGAACCCCACCGCGCCCAGGAGCGCGCCAGACCACAGCGCGCGGTTGGACACTTGCGGCTCCGCCAGCAGCTTGAACATCACGAAGAACAGCACCATGCCGCTGGCTGTCCCTGCTGCAACCAGCAGCGCCGTCATGACGATGCCGAGGTCGGCGTGGACGCCCAAGCCGCTGCTGACCTTCTCGATCAGGCCGAGCAAGCCGCCGGACACCGTCACGCTGCCGAGGAGAACGAACCCGACGATGACCAGGACCACCGCGTCACGGACGCGCACGGCGAGGAAATGCATCACGCGCCCGCGGGTGGAGGTGGGAGACCTGGACGACTCGACTTCGAACATGGCCGCCAGGGCATCACGCATCTCGGCGATCCAGTTGAGCCCGGAGTAGGCGACGGTCAGCAGCCCGACGCCGGCGACGGCACCCGCGGCCTGCTTGATGGCCTTCAGCGAGATCTGGTCGGGATCGTTGCCCACCATGCCCGGCAGGACGCTCTCCAGGGCGGCGTCGAGGGCATGCTGCGCCGCCGGAATGACGTGGGCAGCGAACCCGACGCTGGCGAAGGCCAGTGCGAGGAGCGGGAACAGCGACAGGAAGGCGAAGTAGGTGACGGCCGCCGCCAGGAGCGGTCCGTCTTGCGCCGCATAGTGCCGATACGCCCGGATCGCGTGGTCGACGACCGGTGTTCGCAGCAGCCTCCTCATTGCGCCAACGGTTCCGCGACCTCCGTGAGGACGCGTTCGGCACCGGCATAGATGTTCATCGAGTCACCCCGCAGGAAGCCGACCAGCGTCAGCCCGTTGTCGGCGGCCAGCTCGACGGCGAGCGACGACGGCGCCGACACGGCGGCCAGCATCGGGATGCCCGCCATCAGCGCCTTCTGCACCAGCTCGAAGGACGCGCGCCCGCTCACCACGAGCACCGTGCGGCGGGCCGGCAGCATGCCCTCGAGCAGCGCATGCCCGATGACCTTGTCGACCGCGTTGTGCCGGCCGACGTCCTCCCGGACCACGAGCGCCACGCCATCTGCGGTGTACAGGCCGGCGGCGTGCAGGCCGCCGGTGCTGTCGAAGACACTCTGCGCAGCTCGCAGGCGTTCCGGGAGCGTCGACACCAGCGCCGCGTCCAGCCGCAGCGGGTCGTCGCGGACCGGCCAGACGGCGGTCGTCCGTACCGCATCGAGCGTCGCCTTTCCGCACAACCCGCAGGAGGAGGTCGTGTAGAAGTTGCGTTCGAGCGAGACATCGGGTGGCGCCACGCCGGGAGCCAGCCCCACATCCACGATGTTGAAGGTGTTGCCGGCACCGGGTGTCGCGCCGGCGCAGTAGCGGATCCCGGTCAGGTCTTCTGGTGCCCTGAGAACACCTTCACTGACGAGGAAACCGGCGGCCAGCTCGAAGTCGTGCCCGGGCGTCCGCATGGTGACGGCCAGTGGACGGCCCTGAACCCGGATCTCCATCGGCTCCTCGGCCGCCAGCAGGTCGGCCTGATGGTCCGCGCCGCCGTCCTGGACGCGCAGGACCCGGCGCCGGACCGTTACGCGTCCCATGCCTTCTCCAGTCGGACGACGATGCCCTTGGAGGTGGGCGTGTTGCTGATGGCGGCCACGCTGTCGAGCGGCACGAGCACGTTCGTCTCCGGGTAGTAGGACGCCGCCGAGCCGCGCGACGTCGGGTACGCCACCACCGTGAACCCGTCCGCGCGGCGTTCGAGGCCGTCGTCCCAGGCACCGACGATGTCCACGACGTCCCGATCGCTCAGCCCGAGGTCGCGCAGATCGTCCGGGTTGACGAGCACGACGTGCCGCGCGTCGTGGATTCCCCGATAGCGGTCGTTCAGCGCATACGGGATGGTGTTCCACTGGTCGTGCGAGCGCAGCGACTGCAGGATCAGGTGGCCCGGCGGTGCCTCCAGGCTGTCGAACGCGTTGACGGTGAAGACCGCCTTGCCACTCGGCGTCGGGTACACACCCGCGTTGACGGGGTTGGGCAGGCGGAATCCGGCCGGACGCTTGATCCGCTGGTTGAAGTCCTCGAAGTCCGGGATGACCCGGGAGATGCTGTCGCGGATGAGGTCGTAGTCGGCCTCGAACTCCTCCCACGGAATCGCGCTGGCGTTCCCGAGGGTGCGCCGGGCGAGGCGAGAGATGATCGCGACTTCGCTGAGCAGGTGTGGCGACGCCGGCTCGAGCTTGCCGTGCGAGCGGTGCACCATGCTCATGGAGTCCTCGACGGTGATGTACTGCGGGCCGGACGCCTGGACGTCCCGATCGCTGCGACCGAGCGTTGGCAGGATCAGCGCGGTCTCGCCGTGGACCGTGTGGGAGCGGTTGAGCTTGGTCGAGATCTGCACGGTGAGCCGACACTGTCGCAGGGCGTTCTCGGTGACGGCGCTGTCGGACATCGCCCGTACAAAGTTGCCCGCGACCCCGATGAACACCGAGGCCTTGCCGTCGCGCATCGCCCGAACGCCGTTGACCGAGTCGTACCCGTGCTTCGTCGGCGGCGTGAAGGCGAACTCCCGGCCGAGCGCATCGAGGAACCGCTGCGGCATCTGCTCCCAGATGCCCATGGTGCGGTCGCCCTGCACGTTGCTGTGCCCGCGAACGGGACAGACCCCCGCTCCCGGGCGGCCAAGGTTGCCGCGCAACAGCAGGAAGTTGACGATCTCGCGGATCGTCGGGACGCCGTGGCGGTGCTGCGTGATGCCCATCGCCCAGCAGACGATGACGTTGCGGCTGGCCAGCACGCGCTGGTGGATCTCCTCGATCTCCGCGCGGGCCAGCCCCGTGGCGGCCAGCACGTCGTCCCACTCCACCCGCCGCACGCTGGCCGCGAAGTCGTCGAACCCGATCGTGTTGGCGGCGATGAAGTCGTGGTCGAGAACGGTGCCCGGCGCAGCGTCCTCGGCCTCCAGCAGCAGGCGGTTGAGCATCTGGAACAGGGCGAGGTCGCCGCCGGCCCGAATGTGCACGAACTGGTCGGCGATCTTCGTGCCGTTGCCGATGACACCGCGCGGCGTCTGTGGGTTCTTGAAGCGGAGCAATCCGGCCTCCGGCAGCGGGTTCACCGCGATGATGCGGCCGCCGTTGCGCTTGGCCACCTCCAGCGCCGACAGCATCCTGGGGTGGTTCGTTCCCGGGTTCTGGCCGACGACGAAGATCAGGTCGGACTCGTGCAGGTCGTCCAGCGACACGCTGCCCTTGCCGATGCCCAGGGTCTCCCCCAGTCCGGAGCCACTGGACTCGTGACACATGTTGGAGCAGTCCGGGAGGTTGTTCGTGCCGTAGGCGCGGGAGAAGAGCTGCAGCAGGAATGCGGCCTCGTTGCTGAGTCGACCCGACGTGTAGAACATGGCTTCGTCAGGCGAGCCGAGGCCGTTGAGGGTTTCGGCGATCAGGTCGAATGCCTCGTCCCATGCGATGGGCGCGTAGTGGGTGGCGCCCGGCCGCAGCACCATGGGTTCGGTCAGGCGTCCCTGCTGGTTGAGCCACATGTCGCCCTGCGCGTCGAGCTCCGCGACGGAGTGCCGGGCGAAGAATGCGCGCTTCACCCGCTTCGTGGTCGCCTCGTCGTTGATGTGCTTGGCGCCGTTCTCGCAGTACTCGTTCTTGTGCCGGTGGTCGGACTCCGGCCAGGCGCACCCGGGACAGTCGAACCCCTTGACCTGGTTGAGGTTCAGCAGCGTCAGCGCCGTGCGGGCCGGCGAGGTCTGCGACAGCGAGTACTCCATCGCGTGCGCGACCGCCGGGAGGCCTGCCGCCCACGTCTTCGGTGGCGAGACGGAGAGGTGCTCCTCATCCGCGGCAATTCCCCCGTCGGCATCGGCACTCATGGTCGCGATTGTCCTCCCGCTGCTGAATTTCACGCCACACTGGTGACGTCATGATCTCAATGCCCCCGACCAGGTACGCGCGGTCAGGCGATGTCTCCGTCGCCTATCAGGTGATCGGCGACGGGCCTGTCGACCTCATCTTCGTCCCGGGGTTCGTATCGCACGTCGAGCTCTTCTGGGACCTGCCACCCGTGGTGCGGATGTTCGAACGCATCACGTCCTTCGCGCGCCTGATCATCTTCGACAAGCGCGGAACGGGCCTCTCGGATCCGGTCTCGAACTTCCCCACGCTCGAGGAACGGATGGACGACGTGCGGGCCGTCATGGAAGCGGCCGGCTCGGAGCGCGCCGTGATCATGGGCGCCTCCGAGGGCGTGCCGATGTCTCTGCTCTTCGCCACGAGTCATCCCGAACTGGTCTCATCACTGATCCTCTATGGCGGGATGGCACGCTCGACGTGGGCACCCGACTATCCGTGGGCGACTCCCGCCGAGGACCTGATCGAATCGTCGACCGCGATGGCCCCGTACCTGTACGACGGCGCGATCCTTGAGACGATGGCGCCGACCTTGGCCGACAACCCTCAAGCGCGGCAGATGTTCGCACGCCTGCAGCGTTACGGAGCATCGCCGGCGATGCTTCAGCAGAGCTTCCTGATGTTCCTGGACATCGACGTCAGGGCCATTCTGCCGATCGTCGATGTGCCCACCCTCGTGCTCCACCGTCGCGGGGACATGGCCGTCAACCGGCGGGCGGCAGAGTGGATGGCAGGCCAAATACCCGGCGCCAAGTACGTCGAACTGCCCGGCATCGACCACCTGATGTTCGCCGGTGACGCGGAAGCGCTCATCGATGAGATCGAGGAGTTCGTCACCGGGATGCGGCGGGCCGCCGAGGTCGACCGCGTACTGGCCACCGTCATGTTCACCGACATCGTCGACTCGACCCAACGCGCCTCGGGGATGGGAGACACGGCATGGCGCGACCTGCTCGATGCCCAGAACGAGGTCCTGCGCCGTGAGCTCGCGCGGTTCCGCGGGCGCGAGGTGAAGACGCTCGGGGACGGCATGCTTGCGACGTTCGACGGTCCCGCGCGCGCCATCCGCTGCGGCCTGGCGATGACCCAGGCGGTCCGCTCCCTCGGCATCGAGGTGCGGGTGGGGCTGCACACCGGCGAGATCGAGCTCATCGGCGACCCGGACGAGGGCGGCGACGTGGCGGGCATCGCCGTCCACATCGCCGCACGCGTCGGCGCGAAGGCCGGCACCGGTGAAGTGCTCGTGTCCGGGACGGTGAAGGACCTCGTGGCGGGATCCGGGATCGCCTTCAGCGATCGCGGCCAGCATGTCCTCAAGGGCATCCCCGACGAGTGGCGCCTGTTCGCCGTCGAGGGCTGACACCGCCGGAAACATCGACGCCGGCGGGCTCATCACCCAACCGGCGCCGACGTTCGAACGGGCAGTCTTACGTGCGGCGAGTCGTGGCCAGCTTCTCCACCTGCGCCGCCAGGTCCTTGACGCGCTTGCGCAGCGACTCGATGTCGGCTTCGCTGGGCAGCACCCGCTCGGCGGCGTCGGAGACGCTCTTGCGGGCGCTCTTCGCCTGAGCTGACGCCGACTCCAGCAGCTCGTCGACGGCTTTGCGACTGCTGTCGATGAGTTCGTTCAGCCGGTCGGTGACACTCGCCTCGATCCTCTTGCGCGCGGACGCCTTCTTGGCCGGGGCCTTCTTGGCCGGGGCCTTCTTCGCAGGCGCCTTCTTGGCCGGGGACTTCTTCGCAGGCGCCTTCTTGGCGGGTGCCTTCTTCGTGGCCGTTGTGGTCTTCTTGGCTGCTGCCTTCGCCGGAGCCTTCTTTGCAGGCGCCTTCTTGGCGGCAGCCTTCTTGGCCGGGGCCTTCTTGGCGGCGGCCTTCTTGGCCGGGGCCTTCTTGGCTGGGGCCTTCTTGGCCGTCGTCTTCTTGGCGGTTGCCATGGATTACTCCTTCATCGGGCTTGGTTCACCAGGCTTGAGCCACCTGCCCCCACGGGACGTGTGGCAGTCGTCACACTAGCGCGGCAGCCTGTTCCAAGGAAGAAACGCAATCGCTCGCGAATCAGGCATCCAGCACGTAGCTGCCCGGCGCGGCCTCGATCACCGGATGCCGGGAGCTGCCCAGCCGCTCGGGAGCCGGCCGCAGTTCGCCGGACCGCGCCGCCAGCCACGCCACGTAGTCAGGCCACCACGATCCCTGGACCGTGTCGGCGGCCGCACGCCATTCGTCAGCCGGCATCGCATTGTCGTCCGAGACCTGATAGCTCGACTTCGGGTTGCTGGGCGGGTTGACGAGCGCCGCGATGTGACCGTTCGTCGACAGCACGAAACGGACCTTGCCGCCGAGCAGCTGGCTGCTGCGATAGCAGTTCGTCCACGGGCAGATGTGGTCCGCCGAGCCGGCGACCACGTAGGAGTCGGCGGCAATCTTGCTGAGGTCGATCTCGGTGCCCAGGACGGAGACCGCGCCCGGATGCGCGAGCTTGTTGCCCAGCGCGATGTCGACGAAGTCGTGGTGCAGGCGAGCGGCCATCCGGGTGGTGTCGGCGTTCCAGTAGAGGATGTCGAACTTCGGCGGCTTGCGGCCCTGCAGGTAGTTGTTGACCCAGTAGTTCCAGATCAGGTCGGACGGACGGAGCCAGGCGAACACCTCGGCCAGCTGCTTGCCGTCGAGGTAGCCGCGTCGACGGGACTTCGCCACGGCAGCGGCCGCAACGGCCTCGTCGACCATGGCGCCGACGGTTCCGGCCTGGGTCTGGTCGATCATCGTGACCAAGAGGCTCAGGCTGGCCAGTCGCTCCATGTTCGACTCCGCCGCCCGGCGCGCGGCGGCCATGACCGCGAGCAGCCCGCCGGAGCAGGCCGCGACGGCGTGGACCGAGTTCACGCCGCTGATCTCGTCGACGACATCGAACGCCTCCTGCAGGCCTTCGGAGTACGCATCGATCCCCCACTTGCTGTGCCGGGCATCGGGATTGCGCCACGACACGACGAACACCTGCTGGCCCTGGCCGACCAGGTACTCGATCAGGCTGCGGCCCGGCGCGATGTCGAGGATGTAGTACTTGTTGATCGTCGGCGGGACGATCAACAGCGGGACATCGCGGACCTGCCCGGTCGTCGGCTTGTACTGGATCAGTTCGAACATCGCCGACCGGTGGACGACGGCCCCCTCCGACAGCGCGAGGTCGACGCCGACCTTGAACGCCGTCTGGTCGACCATCGAGGGCACACGCGGGGACGACGAGACGTCGCCCACGAAGTTGCGCACGCCGGTGAAGACATTGCCGCCGCCGCTGTCGATGAACGCCTTCCAGGCCACCGGGCTGACGAACGGGTTGTTGCTCGGCGAGAGCGCGTCGATCAGGTTGCTGGTCACGAACTTCATCTGCTCGGCCTGGCGCCATCCCATCGGGACGTCCTGCACGAGTCCTTCGACCGCCCCCGACGTGGCGAGATAGGACTGGACGAGCCGGCGCAGGAGCGGGTTCTGCATCCAGGCCGGGTCGGCGAAGCGCTGGTCGCGTGGCGATGGGGCCACCGACGACGCACCGATGGTGATCTTGGTCAACTCCGAGGCCAGGTCGGCGACGCGCGCCGCGACGCGCTCGGGCCGCCGGGCCAGGGCGCCGACGAAGGAGGCTGCCGAACGCCCTGGAACGAACCGCCGGAGCGGCCCCATCGCCGCCTGGGTCAGCAGCAGGTCCAGCGGCGCGGACGCCTCCGATTGTCCGGGTTCCATCACTTCCGTCGCCATAGCGGCCATGCTCCGCCAGTGCTGATGGTCAGGTCAATGGTCTCCAGCACAAGACATGAGGTATTCCTCGTATCCGGCGCACACAGTTGCCGGTGCGGCAAGACAGCGCCTGCCGGGTGGAATAGCCTCACAGCATGACCGGCGGCGCCATGGAAATCGTCCGGGAGCTGACGGTTCGGGGCCATCAGATCCGGGTGGCTCATCGACCCGGCGCGGGCCGGCCGCTGGTGATGTGCAACGGCATCGGGGCCGGCCTCGACCTGCTGCAGCCGTTCGTGGACGAACTCGACCCGTCCATCCCGGTGGTCCGGTTCGACGTGCCCGGTGTGGGTGGTTCGCCTGTGCCGCGCAAGCCCTACGTCTTCGCGACGCTCGTCAGCCTGATGGGGTCGATGCTCGACCAGCTCGAGTACCGGGATGTCGACGTCCTGGGCATCTCGTGGGGTGGCGGGCTGGCGCAGCAGTTCGCGTTCCAGAACCCGCGTCGATGCCGACGGCTCGTCCTGGTCAGCACGGCCAGCGGCTGGATGATGGTGCCGGCCCATCCGCGCGTGCTGGCGAAGATGATCACACCGAAGCGTTACCGGGACCCGGACTACGCGAAGTCCATCGCCGCCGAGATCTACGGCGGGGTGCTCCGGGAAAAGCCCGAGCTGGCCAAGACTCTGCTCAACGGACACTCCCCCATCGGCTCTCGCCGCGGCTACGTGATGCAACTGCTCGCGGCGACCGGCTGGACGAGCACCCCGTTTCTGCCGCTCATCCGGCAACCGACCCTGATCCTGGCGGGGCTGGACGATCCGATCATCCCCCTGGTCAACGCCCGGATGATGGCCCGGCTGATGCCACATGCCGTCCTCGAGACCTATGACGACGGCCACCTCGGGCTCGTCGTGAAGGCCGAGGTTCTCGCCCCGCGTGTCACCGCATTCCTCCGGCACGCCGACCAGCTGAGCTGAGTCAGAGCCCTCGCTCGTCCTCCACCATCGAGGTCAGGATCCGGCGCGCACGCACGGCGGCACGGTCGGCCTTGACGTTGACGTAGCGTCGCGGGGTCTCGTCTTCGTCGAGGCAGCGCTGCATGGTCTCGAGCACTGCGGTGTCGCGGTCGGCCATCGCGTGGAACACGTCGGCGAGCCGTCGGTCCGCGTCCGCGGCGACGGCTGTACCCCGCCACGCCAGTTGAAGGAAGACGCGCGTGGAGCCAGGGCCCTGAGGCGTGAAGCCGTGAAGCCGCACCAGCTCGAACACCGGGCCATCGGCGCCGGAGATCGTGTAGGTCTGCCGATGCAGGCCGGGCGTGACGAAGGTGCCGGTCTCCCGGCGGCCGAACGCTTCGGCGGTGTCCAGGCCCGACGCCTCAGCCTCCCAGGGCGCGAGCGGCGCCTTGGGCAGCTCGCGCACGTAAGACACCGACGTTTCGGAGATCTCGACCTCCTCGAGCGGTGGCAGTGCCTCGATGCCCGGCGGCACCATTTCGGCGTGCATCTCGAACACGTTGGTCAGGTCGAGGTAGTGCTCGTGGAGGAGCATGAGGTTCGCCGCGACGTCACGGCGCTCACCGGTATGGGACCAGCCTTCTCCCGAGGTCAACTCGGGCGTCGCGGGCGGCGGGCGCAGCCGCGTACCACCCGGCGTGCCCATCCACACCCACACGAACGGCCCGCTCAGGTGGACGGGGAAGGCTCGCACCCGAGCCCCGAACGGCGGGTTGTCCTGGGACGGCACCAGCACGCAGGTGCCGTCCGGGTCGTAGGTGCAGCCGTGATAGCCGCACACGATGCGATCACCATCGCGGTGACCAGCGGACAGCGGGTAGGGCCGGTGCGCGCAACGGTCCTCCAGCGCGGCGGCCGAGCCGTCAGCCAGGCGGTAGAGGACCACCGGGGTGCCGAGGAGGCGGCGAGCGGTGAGCCCGTCGCCGATCTCGTCCGAGGTGGCAGCGACATACCAGCATTCGCGGGGAAAGCTCATAGGTCCAGCACCAGCTTCTTCGACAAGGAGCGGGAGACGCACGTCATGATCGTGTCGCCCCGCTCACGGTCCGACTTGGACAACACGGAGTCACGGTGGTCCGGCGTGCCCTCGAGCACGTCGCACTCGCAGGTGCCGCAGATGCCCTCCATGCACGACCCGAGTACCTCGACGCCAGCCTTATCGACCGCGTCGAAGATCGACGCGCCGTCGGCGACGGTCACCGTCACGCCCGAGCGGGCGCACTCGACTTCGAAGGACTCCAGCGCATCCTCGGACGCCTCGACCACCTTGGCTGCGAAGCGTTCGAGGTGGAGACTGCCGTCCGGCCACGACGCACATGCGTCCTCGACCGCGTCGAGCAAGGCAGCCGGACCGCAGCAGTAGACGAGCGTGCCCGGTTGCGGAGCGCCAAGGAACGAGGTGAGGTCGAACCGGTCGCCCTCGTCGCGCGGCGCGAGGGTGACGCGCTGGTCTCTCTCGAACCGGTCGAGGAAGGCCATCGACGCCCGGGACCGACCGAGGTACAGCAGGTGCCAGTCGGCACCACGCGCTTCGGCCGCCTCGATCATCGCGACGATCGGCGTGATGCCGATTCCGCCGGCGATGAACTGGTAGCGCGGCGACGAGACGAGCGGGAAGTGGTTGCGCGGACCTCGCACCCGGACGGTCGCGCCCTCCTGCAGTTTCTCGTGGACGAAGGCAGACCCGCCCCGGCTCTCCGGGTCACGGAGAACCCCCACCTTCCACGACGACTCGTCCGCGGTGCTGCCACACAGCGAGTACTGGCGCGTCAGGGACGGGTTGAGAACCAGGTCGATGTGGGCGCCTGCGTTCCACGCCGGCAGCGGGGCTCCCGAGGGCTCGGTGAGGGTGAGCTCGACGACGCCGTCCGCCACCTCGCGACGAGCGGCAACCTGTAGGTCGACCTCGGTCTCCGCGGTCTTGGAGACCCAGCCGTCGCGGGAACCCTTCGGTGCGGGCTTGGCGGCTGCGACCGTTGACGCTGCGATGCGAGTGGCTCCAGGCTCCTGGCCGAGAGGCGTGAGGGTGACCATCATCTTGGTGTAGCCCCGGACGAAGTTCGACTGCGCGAACTCCGGCTCTTCCACGACCGCGATGTCCTCGAATCGCGCGAGCAACTCCTCCCACAGGATGCGAAGCTGCAGCTCTGCCAACCGCGCGCCCATGCATCGATGGACGCCGATGCCGAACGAGAGGTGGTTGCGGGCGTTGGGCCGACCGATGATGAAGTGGTCTGGATTCTCGAACGTTCGCTCGTCCCGGTTGGCCGACGCGTACCACATCACGACCTTGTCGCCCTTGCGGATGAACTGGCCGTTCAGAACGGTGTCCTTCGTGGCGACGCGCCGCATGTAGGCCAGCGGAGTCTGCCAGCGGATGATCTCGTGGACCAGCTTGGGGATGAGGGTGTGATCCGCCTTGAGGCGATCGAACTGCTCCGGGAACTTGTTGAGCGCGTAGACGCCTCCCGACATCGAGTTACGCGTGGTGTCGTTGCCGCCGACGACCAGCAGGATGAGATTGCCGAGGAACTCCATCGGCCGGTTGATCAGGTCCTTGGTGTCCTCAGACATCTGCATGAGGGTGATCAGGTCGTAGCCGGGTTTCTCACCGGCAGCCAGTCGGGCTGCCTTGTCGTGCCACAGCGCGCTGAAGCTCTTGGCCATGTCGGCGGAGGCTCGCCACATCTCCTCCACGTCACTTTGACCACCCGTCGTGGAGGCACCGGCAGCGGTCACCTCAGTCCAGTGGACGAGCTTGCGACGCTCGTCATAGGGAAAGTCCAGCAGGGTGGCGAGCATCCGGGCGGTCAGTTCGATGCTGACCTTGTCCACCCAGTCGAATGGCTCGTTGACCGGCAGGCCATCGAGAACCTCTTGCACGCGTGAGCGAATCAGCCCCTCCAGCTCGTCCAGGTTTTGAGGAGCGACGACGCCCTGGACCGCATTGCGCTGCTCGTCGTGGCGCGGCGGGTCCATGGCGATGAACATCTCGATGTCCAAGCCCTCCGGCGGCGTGCCGATGATGATCTGCGGCTCGGCGGAGAACGTCTCGAAGTCCTTGTCCACGGTGACGATGTCGTCGTAGCGCGTGACCGACCAGTACGGCCCGAAGGCACTGTCTGCCCGGAAGTGAACCGGTGCCTCTTCGCGCAGGCGCCTGAAGTAGGGGAGCCACTGGCCCTGCCGCCACATGAACGGATTGGCCATGTCGATGTCGGTCAATGCCACGTCGTCGACAGGCGGGATCTCCTCCTCGACGAAGACCGGCTGCTTGTCGCCAACCACGAGCTTCTTGGCCTTCTGGAACAGGTGCATCCCCTGAACCTGCCGCTGCATCGGGATGGTCGACTGGGCCTTGTTGAGGACTTGATCGAGAACGCTCATGGCTCCACCTACGTGCCTATTCCTCGATGAGCTTCAAAGCGGAGACCGGACACGCGTCAACCGCTGCCTGGACGAAGGAACGCTCCGAATCCGGCGGGTTTTCGTTCAGGACGGTCACGGTGGCCGTGTCATCGAGTTCGAAGTACTCGTGGGACGTGGCCTCGCACATCCCGTGCCCTTCGCACACGTCGCGGTCGGCGACAATCCTCAACACCATCTCAGACCTCCAGTTTCGTCAGCGGTACGAAATCGACCTTCTCACGGACGCCGCAGTCCGGGCAGCACCAGTCGTCGGGAATGGACGCCCAGGCCGTGCCTGGAGCGAAGCCCTCGAGCGCGTTGCCGGCCTCGACCGTGTAGGTGTAGCCGCAGCCCGGGCAGCGAGCCGCCTCGACGACACCGTCGAACTGCTGCGCGGTGGGGTCGTCCATGCGATCGGTGTCCTCATGCACTCTCGGCGGGTACTTCTTGAGAAGCTTCTCCCGCCTGTGCGGCGCCAGGTTGGCCTGCGTGATGTCGCCGTCGTAGTGGTTGTAGACCCGCTTGTCCATCAGGGCCCGGAACCAGAAGGGGAAGAAGGCGACGACGATCATGCCGGTGTAGCCGGTCGGCAGCACGGGGGCTTCCTTGAAGTCCCGCAGCGCCTGGTAGCGACGTGTGGGGTTGGCGTGGTGATCGCTGTGCCGCTGCAGGTGGTACAGCAGGACGTTGGTCGCGACGTTGTTGGAGTTCCAGCTGTGCGCCGGCGTCACCCGTTCGAAGCGCTGCTTGTCGACCGGGCCGACCATTTGGCGGAGCATGCCGTAGTGCTCCATGTAGTTGACGACTTCGAGCAGTGAGAAGCCGACGATGCCCTGCAGGATGAGGAATCCGAGGAACTGCAGCGGGGTCACGGACGTCTGAATGCCCGTGGCGAACAACGCCACCATCAAGCCGCCCCACAGCGCGACCGACATCAACCAGGCGTTGAGCACGTGGTTTCCGATGCGGAATGGGTGTTGGCCCTTGCGCTTGTAGCGGTTGGCCTCGAGTTCCCAGGCACTCCTGAGCGAGCCGAACACCGTTCGAGGCCAGAACCGGTACAGACTTTCGCCCATGCGTGACGACGCCGGGTCCGGCGGCGTGGCAACGCGGACGTGGTGGCCGCGGTTGTGCTCGATGAAGAAGTGCCCGTAAAAGCTCTGGGCCAAGGCGATCTTGGATGCCCACCGCTCGACCTCTTCACGCTTGTGCCCGAGCTCGTGCGCCGTGTTGATCGCAACGCCGGCGACGATGCCGACGGAGACGGACAAGGCGATCCGGTTGCTGGTTGTGAGATCGGAATTCGTGGCGAGGAAGTACATCGAGATGATGAAGCCGATGTACTGCACCGGAATGTAGAGGTAGGTCACCCAGCGGTACCACCTGTCCTGGTCGAGCGACTCGACGATCTCCTCGGGCGGATTCGAATCGTCGTAGCCCGTGAACAGGTCGAAGATCGGGATGATCCCCAGGAACGTGATCGGGGCAAGCCAGAGCCACACGCCCATACCGGTGAGATTGAACAGGCCGAGGCCCACGAGCGGCGTCACTGGAATGACGAGCCCGAGCATCCACAGGTATCGCTTGGAATCACGCCAAGCGACGGGAACACCCTCGGTGTTCAGGTAGGTGCGTGCCATGACTTACTCCTCACGTCGTTGCAGACAAACCTCGCACCGAAGCCCCCGCCAGTCACCGGTCTCCACCCATGAACCTTCGGGCTGTCCTTTGTCATCTGCGCCCAAACAGCCACCGTCGTCGTCCCGCGCGTACAGTGGGCGGCGTGACCCAGGCCACACGAACCTTGGACAGGAGACCAAAAGGGTGACATCTGTCCAGACCACCTTCGCCGACACGGCGCGACGGCTTCTGGCCGAGAGGCGCGACGACTTCATCCTCGAGTTGTTCGACTCGCTCCGCCAGGAGATCGCCGAGCTCGTCGACGATGCGCGTCTTACCGCACTGCTGGAGGCGAGTGTCACCGAGAACATCGTCGCCGCGGTGAATTTCCTCGAGGCTGGCACGAGCATCGACGATCTCGCGGCGCCGACCGCCGCGCTGGTGCACGCCCGCACGCTCGCCCAGCGAGATGTGCCGCTGTCGGCGCTGTTCCGGGCCTACCGCGTGGGCCACGCCATGTTCGTCCGGATGGGGATCGAGCTCATCGCCGAGACCGATCTGTCGAATCACCTCACCCTCATCCAGCAACTGATCGAGCGCACAGCTGACTACATCGACAAGGTGTGCGAGCAGGTTGGCCGGGCCTACGAGGCCGAGCGGGACCAGTGGGTCGGCGATCGTGGCGGGATCCGCCAGCAGTGGGTCGCCGACGTCCTCGCCGGGCGGCCGCTCGATCTCGCCGAGGCCGAGGCAAGCCTCGGCTACCGCTTTGCGGCCACCCACGTGGGCGTCCAGCTGTGGGCCTCGTCGGAGATGGCTGGCGTAGATGCCCGAGCGGTGTTCGAGGAGGCGCGTCGCGTGCTGAGCGGTGTCCTGAGTCCTGTCGGGCCACCGCTCATGGTGCCTCGCGACGAGCATGAGATGCACGCCTGGTTTCCCGTTCGCGGCGGGTTCGCCGTCCCGGTCGCGGGGGTTGCAGCGGCGCTCAAGAAGGAGCGAGAGCTGAGCGTCCACGTGGCACTCGGCCGCGCCGAATCCGGCGTTGACGGCTTCCGCCGCACGATCAACCAGGCCAGGCGGGTGAAGGACATCGTTGTGGTGTCGACGAACAAACTGCCCGCGTCCGTCGCCTATGACGAGGTCGGGCCCACCGCCCTGATGGCATCGGACATGGACGGCTTGCGCCGGTACGTCACCCGCGCGCTGGGGAATCTCGCCAAAGACGGCGAGCGCGAAGAGACCCTGCGTGAGACGCTGCGCTCGTTCCTTGGCCACAACCGCAGCTACGCGACCACCGCATCGGCGATGGTGTTGCACCGCAATTCCGTTCAGTACCGCGTGCAACGCGCCCTTGAGCTGTGCGAGCGCGACCTGAGCGAGCCGGACGTGGCCTTGGACCTGCACGTGGCACTCGATGCGGCCCACTGGCTGGGACAAGCCGTGCTCGACGCCCCATCGCGACAGACCCGGATCCCGCGGCGCGCATGATCTTTCATGCTCCCAACACCGAAAACATGACCAACGAATGTGCGCAGGACACTTCAATTCCGCGCTGCTGAGAGGGCATCGTGGTGCCGTGACCCAAAACGACCCCTTTGACTATGACGTGCTGGTGATCGGTTCCGGCTTCGGCGGATCAGTCACCGCCATGCGGCTGTCCGAGAAGGGATACCGCGTCGGGGTCCTCGAGGCAGGCCAGCGCCTGACGACGAGTGACCTGCCCAAGACGTCCTGGGACCTCCGCAAGTTCGTGTGGGCACCGGCGCTCGGCCTGTACGGCATCCAGCGGATCCACCTGCTCAAGGACGTGGTGATTCTTGCCGGTGCAGGCGTCGGCGGTGGGTCGCTGAACTACGCCAACACGCTCTACCAGCCGCCCAGGCCGTTCTACGACGACCCGCAGTGGGCGCACATCACCGACTGGTTCGACGAGCTCGACGGCCACTACGCGACGGCGCGGCGCATGCTGGGGGTCAACCAGTACCCGCACATCACGGAGGCGGACAAGATCATCCAGTCCGTGGCCGAGGACATGGGCGTCGGCGACACGTTCGTCCACACGCCGGTCGGCGTCTTCTTCGGCGAGCCGGGCAAGGAGGTCGACGACCCGTTCTTCGGCGGGGCCGGTCCCCGACGCACTGGCTGCACGGAGTGCGGCTCCTGCATGACCGGGTGCCGAGTCGGCGCGAAGAACACGCTGGACAAGAACTACCTGTACTTCGCGGAGAAGCTGGGCGCCGAGGTCCACCCCCTGACCACCGCGACCGACGTTCGGCCACTCCCCGGCGGTGGCTACAACGTTCACACCCGGCGCACGCCAGGCCGCCTGCGCAAGGGCAAGCGCACGTTCACGGCGCAGCACGTGGTCTTCGCCGCCGGCACCTACAACACCCAGAAGCTGCTCCACACGCTCAAGGCCACCGGGTCGCTGCCGAACATCTCCGACCGGCTCGGCCTCCTCACCCGAACGAACTCCGAGGCGATCCTCGGCGCGAAGTCGCGGGACAAGTCCAGCGACTACACCCACGGCGTCGCCATCACGTCGTCCTTCCACCCCGATGCGAACACCCACATCGAGCCGGTGCGCTACGGCAAGGGAAGCAACGCCATGTCACTCCTGCAGACGGCGCTGACCGACGGCGACGGTCGAGGCCCGCGCTGGCTTCGGTGGCTAGGCCAGCTGATTCGACCGGCCAACTGGACGTGGTTCGTGCCACGCGGCTGGTCCGAGCGGACGATCATCCTGCTGGTCATGCAGACGCTGGACAACTCGATCTCGGTCAAGACCAAGCGCAACCTGTTCGGAAAGCTGTCCATCACGTCGGGCCCCGGCCACGGCGAGCCCAACCCGACCTGGATCCCGGCCGGCAACGACGCCGCCCGGCGGGTCGCGGCCAAGATCGACGGCATCGCCGGCGGCTCGACCGGCGAGATCGCCAACATCCCGATGACGGCCCACTTCCTCGGCGGCTGCGTCATCGGCGACTCCCCTTCGACCGGCGTCATCGACGCGTACCACCGGCTGTACGGGCACGAGGGCATCTACGTCGTGGACGGCGCTGCCGTCTCGGCCAACCTCGGCGTCAACCCCTCCCTGACGATCTGCGCCCAGGCCGAGCGGGCCGCCGCACTGTGGCCGAACAAGGGCGACAAGGACCTGCGGCCACCGTTGGGCGAGCCGTACCGGCGGTTTGACGAGGTGAAACCGCAGCACCCGGCTTTCTCGTTCAGCTAGCTCTAGGCCAGACTCGGGCCGTGACCGACCGCAAGATCCCACGCGACCCCACCGACGACTACGGCCAGGGCGCCGTCGAGCAGCGTCAGGAGTTCATTCGCGAACACAGCGAGAGCGCCCTGAAGCACACCAGCACCTACTCGCTCGACCCGTCCAGCCTGCCCGGCAACATCGAGAACTTCTTCGGCGTGGCCCAAGTGCCCATGGGTGTGGCCGGCCCGCTGCTGGTGAACGGTGAACACGCCCAAGGCGAGTTCTTCGTTCCGCTGGCAACCACCGAGGGGACGCTGGTCGCTTCGTACAACCGCGGCATGAAGCTGTGCCGCGAGGCCGGCGGCGCCACCGCCACCGTCATCGACGACCGGATGCAGCGCGCCCCCGTCTTCACCTTCCCGAGCGCCCGCGAGGCACGCCACTTCTCGGGCTGGCTCGACGAGCACTTCACCGACATCGCCGCCGCGGCTGAGTCGACCACCTCCTCCGGGAAGCTGATCGAGATCCAGAAGTTCGCCGTGTCGAAACTGCTCTACACCCGGTTCAACTACACGACCGGCGACGCCGCCGGCCAGAACATGACCGGCAAGGCCACCTTCGCAGCCTGCGCCTGGATCAAGCAGAACTACCCGGGCGAGCTGCATTTCCTGCTTGAGGGCCAGTTCGCCACCGACAAGAAGACCTCGGTCGTCAACATGCTGCACACCCGTGGCAAGCGGGTCGTCGCCGAGATCACGTTGCCGGCCGAGCTGGTTGCCGATCACATGCACGTGACCACCGACAAGCTGTTCGCTGCCCGCCAGCGGAGCCTGATGGGCTCAATCATGTCCGTGACCAACAACAACGGCAGCCACTCGGCGAACGGTCTGACCGCCATGTTCATCGCCACCGGCCAGGACGTTGCCAACATCGCCGAGAGCTCGGCCGCGTACGGGTTCACCGAGCTCCTCCCGAACGGCGACCTGTACGGCTCGATCACGCTTCCCGCCCTGATCATCGCCACCTACGGAGGCGGCACCGGCCTGGCAACCCAGCGCGAATGCCTGGAGATGCTCGACTGCTACGGCGCGGGCAAGGTCCACAAGCTGGCCGAGATCATGGCTGCAACCGTGCTGGCCGGCGAGCTGTCGCTCGCCTCGGCCGTCGTCGCCGAGGAATGGGTCCAGGCGCACGACGACCTCGGCCGCAATCGCCCCTGACCTCCGGTTCGTGCTTGCGCACAACGTCCGTCCACGAGTTCGTGCCGACAGATCAAGTCCGCCCCCGGCACGCCGTGAGACCTTACTCTTGAAGGGCCGACACCGAGGGAAGCGGCCCCCACGAGAAGGCAGGTAAGACATGCTCCAGGCAATCCTCGAAGGCGTATCGACCTTTGGGCCGATCGTCTTCCTCATGCTCACGCCTGTCCTGATTCCCGTCGTGACCGTGAGCATCGGCGCCTTGACCGACCGCAAAAAGAAGCCCGTCCCGGCAGAGCGCTAGGCGGCCACGACCGCCCGGGGACGGCCCATGACCGGGACACGGTCCAGCACCTTGCCGTCGTCCAGCAGCAGTCCGCCCCATACCCCGCTCTCCCCTCGTGCGAGGCCCAGCTCGCGGCAGATGTCGCTGAGCGGGCAGCGGGCACACACGCTGCGCGCCGCCGCCAGCGTGGCGTCATCCTCCGGGAAGAACTGGTTCGGGTCGATGCCTGCGCACGCCCACGGCAGGTCCGGTTCGGTCGGGGTCGGGTGGCGGTAGGCCACCGTCACTCCCTTGGTCGTCAATACCGCTTGGGGATTCACTTCACTGTTGATTCGCATGTGCCGTCACCTCCTTGTCGTGGCACGTACGCGGATGGACAAAGAAAAAGCCGCCCCGGTGAGACTGTGTGTCTCGCTGGAGCGGCCCGTTCGTTGCGGGTGCGGTGCACCTACCTCATGGCGAACTCCAGACGATGCGCGGGCATCGCGTGGTAGCGCTTTGCCGTCTTGGCAAAGGCGCTGGCGTCCGTCCACTGGTTACGCATGGGACAACGGTAAAGGGTGAGGTGAGGGTTCGACAAATGACTTTGGAAGGATCGGCGCGTGACAACCCGCGTCCGGACCCCGCTGATCGTCGTCGGCGTGCTGGTCGCATTCGCGATTCCACTCATCGCCACCCGCATGATTTCCTCGCACCGTGCCGTTCAAACCCTGAGGCCGCCGGGGATGACGACGATCACCTACGGGGACGGCCGCAGTGCCGAGGCGCATGGCTTCCGCCTGGCGAACGTCAGCATGCCGTCCAAGGCCGGTACCCGCGGGGCGGTCAGCTTCGCGATTCTGGACGAGGCCGGGCAACCCGTGACGACCATGGTTCGCCAAGACGCGAAGCTCCTCCATCTGTACGTCGTCCGCACCGACTACGGCGTGTTCAGGCATGTGTATCCGCGGTTGACGCGCGGGTTCTGGTCGGCTCCGGTCCTTCTTCCGGCTCCGGGTGCGTACCGAGTCATTGCCGCATTCGCGGTCGACTCGGGTAACCACGTCGACCACGTGATCCTGGCCGGGGTCGTGGAGCTGCCGGGCACCCCGCGCCTCCCACCGCTGCTTCAATCGTCGGACCGTTCGGTCAAGCTCGAGGTCGAGGGCGCCGACTCCGCCATCGAGTCAGGTGTTCTGCGTGTTCGCGTTTCAGGCGGTCACCGGCGCGCGGCGAGAGTCCTGCCCTACCTCGGAACCTCAGCTCATGTCGTGGCGTTCCACCAGCTGACCGGGATCATGGTGCGCCCGCATCCCTTCGGGAGAGCCGAGCACCGGGATGGGGCCACGTTCCTCAATCTCGCGGCAGGCCTGCGCCTCACCGGGCCCTACGTGTTCTTCGTGCAGGTTCGCACACCCACGGGGCTCCACACGCTCAAGGTCGACAGCCAGGTCGGCTAGTCATCAGGGCTTGAGGATGCGGTCCAGGTAGCGTCGCCGCACTGATTCGTCGACCCGCGTGATCGCCGCATCGTCGCGAACGGCACGACGGATGACGCGCACGACGGACTCGGGCACGAGGGGCACAACGGCCGTCGCGGCTCCGACGTAGGACGGCACCGCGACCTCTGCCGCCCGGGTCCGAACCGACTTCACGACCGCAGCGGCGATGTCCTCCGGATCGACGGCCGGAAGCACTCCGTAGTCGATCCCCGAACTCAGCTCCGTCCGCACCGCGCTCGGCAGCACCGCAGTGACGCTCACGCCGGTGCCCTCCAGCTCGAGGCGGGTGGCGGCGGTCAGCCCGACCGCGGCGAACTTGCTCGCGTTGTAGACCGCCAGTCCCTTGATGGGGAACTTCCCGGCCAGGGAGCAGATGTTGACGACGTGACCTCGCCCCCGCTCGACCATCCCGGGAAGCGCGAGGCGCATGCCGTGGATGACGCCGTAGACGTTCACGTCCATGGTCAGGCGGTCGACGCGCTCGTCCTGCTCGAGGAAGGGCCCGTTGGGCATGACGCCGGCATTGTTGACGAGCACGTCCAGCGGCCGTCCGTGCTGTTCCTCGGCGGCGGCGAGGAACGCGGCGAAGGATTCCTTGTCGGTGACGTCGAGGTCGTGGCCGCTCGCGCGCGGGCCGAGGCGGTCGGCGGCTTCCTTGGCGAGGCCGCCGTCGAGATCGCCGAGCGCAACCTGCGCCCCGGCATCGATGAATCTCTCCGCAGTCGCAAGTCCGATCCCGCGGCCGGCACCGGTGATGGCGATCAGTGAGCCGTCGAGCGGGATGCCCGGATAGCGGGTCATGCTGCCTTTTCCGTCGCCTGCTCGGGCGCCTTGTCCAAGGTGCGCAGGAGGAATCTCGACGCGGCGGCGAACAGTCGCTGGTAGCCCGGCCCGAGGATCCGGACGGCCACGTCGAACAGGTGGGCGTCGGCGCCGATGAGGACGCGCGGCTTACCCCTACGGACGCCCCGGAGAATCGTGGCCGCGGCGTCATCCGCCGACGTACGTGCCATCCGGGTGCTGAAGAGCTGCTGGATCCCCGAGATGTCCGCTCCGTTGCTGGCCGTGGCGAGGTTGACGATGTTCGTCTTGATCCCGCCCGGATGCACGCAGGTGACCTTGACCGGGTGGCCCCCGAGCAGCATCTCCTGGCGAAGGGACTCGGTGTACCCGCGCACGGCGAACTTGGCGGCGTTGTAGGAGCTCTGCGTCGGCACGCTGAACAGCCCGAAGACGCTCGAGATGTTCACGACATGGCCGTCGCCCGATGCGATCAGGTAGGGCAGGAACTCCTTGGTCCCGTGCACGACACCCCAGAAGTCGATGTTCATGACGCGTTCGACGTCCTCGTACGGGCTCTGCTCGACCGTGCCGAACATCGCGATGCCGGCGTTGTTGATGACCAGATTGACGGCACCTAAGGCGGCGGCAACGGATGCGGCGTACGCCTGCATCGCGCCGCGGTCGCTCACGTCCAGCCGGTCCACGCGCGGCTCGCGTCCGGCGGCCCGGCACAGCGTGGCGGTCTCGGCGAGTCCCACCTCGTCGACGTCGCTGATGGCGACGAGAGCGCCCGCCTCGCTCAGCTGAATGGCGAGCGACCGGCCCATGCCGGAAGCCGCGCCCGTGACCACGGCGACCTTGCCGTCAAAGTTCCTCACGATGTGATCCTTTCGAACGTCAGGCGTAGATGTAGTCGTCGACGGGGAACGTCGCGGCCCGACGATGCGCCGCGAGGGTCGAGGACGGACGCAGCAGGGTCGCCTCGCCGTGCTGGTTGAAGTAGTAGCTGTTGGCCGTCTCGCACTGGCCGAGGACGAATACCGAGTTGCCGACCTTGTCGGTCATCTCGGCCAGGAATCGCGCGTTCGCGAGAGTGTCGACTTCGAACGTCGTGGCACCCCGCGTGCGCATGGCGCGGAACAGGCGGTCCATGTGCTTCATCTGGCACTCGATGGTCATGAAGTACGACAAGCCGCTGTAGGACCACGGGCTGTTGAGCGAGATGAAGTTCGGGAAACCGGGGACGCTGACGCCCTCGTACGCCTGGAACCGCCGCTCCCGCCAGAACTTGCCGAGGTTGCGTCCGTCGCGGCCGATGACCTCGATGGCCGGAAAGTTCACGTCCCACAGGTTGAAGCCTGTGGCCAGCACCAGGACGTCGATGTCGCGGCGCTCTCCGTCGGCGGTGACGATGCCGTCACGGTCGACGCGGTCGATCGACTCCGTCTCAAGGTGTACGTGCGGCTGGGTGAACGTCGGAAAGTAGTCGTTGGAGAAGGTCGGACGCTTGCAGCCGAACGAGTAGTCGGGCGTGAGCTTGCGACGCAGCTCCGGGTCACGCACCTGCCGGTAGAGGTGGGCGCGGCAGAACTGCTCGGCGACGCGGTTGGTCACGGACAGCTCCCGGTAGTGCACGACAGCCGAGACCATCATCGCTTCGAGGATCCCGGTGCCCACCGTGCGCACGGCTCGCTGCGCCAGCGGCACGGTGGCGAAGGCCTGCTGCAGGAGCCGCGGGATGCCGTAATCCGGCTTGGGACTGACCCAGATGGGAGTCCGCTGGTAGACCGTGAGATCGCTCGCGACTTTTGCCAGCTCGGGAATGAGCTGAACGGCTGTTGCACCCGTTCCGATGATGCCGATGCGCTTGGCGTCGAGATCGGTTTCGTCCGGCCACGCCGTCGTGTGGATGACCGTGCCGGCGAACGAGTCGATGCCGTCGATGTCCGGCATCTTCGGTTGTGAGAGGAACCCGGTCGCCGTCAGGAGATAGGTGCCGGTGACGGACTCACCGCCCTCGAGTGAGACGCGCCAGAGGGCGTCGTCCTCGTCCCAGACCGCGCCGGAGACGACAGCGCCGAACTGCATGTACCTGCGGACGTCGTACTTCTCGGCGACATGCTCCGCGTAGCTCTTCAACTCGGCCCCCGGCGCGAACAGCCGGGACCAGTACGGGTTGGGCTCGAAGGAGTACGAGTAGGTCGACGACGGGATGTCGACGGCCAGTCCCGGATACCGGTTGACGTGCCACGTGCCACCGAGATCCGACTCCCGTTCCAGGATCAGCAGATTCTCGTAGCCGAGCCGCTTGAGCTGGATGGCGGCGCCGATTCCACCGAATCCGGCGCCGACGATGACCGCGTCGTACTGCGCAGACGCCGGGTTGGAACTGTTCGTCATTTTCGGAACGGTATGTCACTTTTGTGGTTTCCGCAATAGACTGCGAACGTGACCGCGGACACGGAAACGCTCACCCGGGCGGAGCGCAAGAAGGCCGAACTGCGTCGGGAGATCATCGACGCAGCCTTCGACTGCTTCGCCGAGCAGGGCTACCACGCCACCGGGATCGCGGACATCGCCACCCGGCTCGGCATCGGCCACGGCACCTTCTATCGCTACTTCGAGAACAAGCGCGACATCGTCGAGCACGTCATCGACGACCTCATGGACCGGATCCGCGAGGCCCTGGCCGACGAGAATGCACCCGAGGCAGTCAGCACCCTGGAGGACTATCGCGTCCAGAGCGCCCGCATCGGCGACCGGCTCGACCAGATTTTCACCGAAGACCCACGCATCCCGCGGATGTTGCTCATTGACGCGCCCGGCATCGACAAGGCGATGGCCGAGCGGATCCTCGGGGCCTTCGAGCTCGCCACGTCACTCACCGCGGCGTACCTCGCGCACGGCGTCGAACGCGGCTACCTCGCCTCCGACCTGGACGTCGACAACACGGCGCGGGCCATCAACGGCATGATCGTCGGCTCGGTGATCGCCGGCCTGCAGAACCCGGAGGCCGACCACCGAGCACTCTCGCGGGCGATTCGCCGGGTCATGTACGACGGCATCGCCGCCCCGGCGGATTCCTGAGTACTGTCCGACCCATGCGAATGGGAGGGCCGCGGCGAGCGCGAGCCAAGGGCGTTGCCCTCGTTTTCATCGTCGGTGCATCATCGACGCTCGCCGGGTGTGGCAGCCGTTCGATCGATCTCGCCGGCGCCTGCCCGAAGCTCGACACGTCGACGAAGGTTCCCACGTGCACAGCGCTGTTCGACGGGCAAAGCGGCCTGAAGCTTACGGCGGGCTCCAGGGACGCGCCCATCGGCGCCGTCTCACGCGGCGGCAGGTTCTTCATCGCCGCCGACGGTACGAAGTTCCGGATGCAGGCGCCCAAGCAGTTCCCGACCTCAACCAACACGGGCTACGCGACGACCGTCTACCAGGCGACGGTCGACAAGGGCGTCGCAAAGTCGCTCAAGCCGCTGCTTCGCCTCTCGGAGGGCGCGATCCTGACGCACACCTTCGGGGCTCGCGTACTGACTGGCGTCATCTCTGCCCATGCAGCCGACGACGCCTATGACATGCGGCACAACCTGCCCCTCGTCATCCAGCTGGCGTCCCGGGCACGCGGCAACGTCCTGCCCGGGACGATCATGAATGCCCACCGCGGAGCGCGATTGCCGAGCGGGCGCTGCATCCAGCGACTCCCCAGCGGTACCAGGAATCCGCTGGTCGCCGGGTACACCAGCAGGGTGTCGCTGGAACGCGTCCCGAGCATGCACGTACCTCACGACGACGAGCTGATCTTGGCCTGGAATGACTCGTCCAGCGGCATGGGAAACAGCTTCTATCCCAGCGTCGCGACGGTGCTCGGCCACGACCCCCTCGGTACGACCTGGGACGTGGTCCAGCACGGGACTCCCGACTCGGGTCCGGCGCTGACCTTGCGGCTGGCCGACGGCCCGACCGAGCCCTGCTAGGACCCGGGGCGTCAGGCGGACATCGGGGCGTGGCGGGCCTCGACGTGGTCCATCGAGCCGATGTGCTGCTGCGACTCCTCGAGGCCCTCGTCGCTCGGCGCCAGGCCCTCACCGAAGACCCGATCGCGCTGGCGCTCACGCAGGCCCGCATGGGCCTCGCTCGGGAGCGCATAGCCATACTTCTCCTGCGCTTCGCGTGGCGTCATCGTGATCGGCGAAACCGGCGGAATCCCCAGGATGACCGGCGCGACCACCGGGAAGGCGGTGGGGGCAAGGACCTTCGCCATCAGGTAGGTCAGCACGGGCGACCGGCTGATGATGGCATGCCCAACCTTCAGCGGCAGGATCACGCCAGCGTCGACAAGCCGGCTCTGCCTGATGTCGAACATCTTGCGGATGTGGCGCGGGAAGGTAGCGATGACGCCGCGACGCAAAACCGCCATGACCGGCTTGAGCGCCAGCTTCTGCCATGTCGGCAGGTCCGGCGGCAGCGCGACTTCGAGACTCAGAATGAAGTCGACCATGTCCTGCGCGGCTTCGGACATGGCGAGGCGCGGGCGCCAATCGTCGAAGTACGCAATGACCTCTTCGCGGGAGCGTGGGACCGTATTCGGGTCGATGGTCTGCAGCTGGGCGGCACGAGCGCATTCGGCCCAGTACTGCGTCTCCTCCTCGGCGCTCAGGCGGCCAGGCCCGAACTTCTCGTAGCAGTACAGGATCGAGTGCCAGGCCGTCATGTGGATCCACAGCTGGGACGAGGGCTGGTTCGCGTCGTACTCACCGCCCGTCACCGGGTCGTGGCCGATGGCCTTCGAGTGGACCTTGACCAGGACGTCCGCCGCCTTGGCCGTCGGCTCGGTGGCACCGAACATCACCATCCCGAAGTAGCGCAACGTACGGCCATAACGGGTGTGCGGCCGGTACTTGACCCCGCCGGACTGGACAACTGCGGCAGCCAGGTTGGGGTCGAGGTGCTCGATGGTGACCGAGCGGGCGAATCCGAGGATGTAGGAGGTCGGATAGCTCCAGACCTTCCAGGTGATCGACTCGGGGCCGAAGAAGCCGTAGTCGGCGTGCGGTTCGAACTGCGCGCGGAGCCTGTTCTTCGTGGGAATAGCGAGCATGACCTGCTGCCTTTCAATTGCTACACCTGCGTAGTTTCACACAACCTACACGGTCGAAGCTATTGTCGTCCATGTGACATCCGCCGCTAAGCCCAAGCGACGCTACGCCGCCCGCATGCCGGTCGAGCAGCGACGCGAGCAACTGCTCGACGCTGCGCTCGCCGTCCTCGCGCGCGACGGCTACGCCGACGTGACCGTTGAGGCGATCGCCCAGGAGGCGGGCGTGACGCGTCCGGTCGTCTACGGTGCGTACGGCGGGCTCGAGCCCCTCCTCCACGCGCTGCTCGACCGCAGCCAGCAGCGAGCGCTGACGTCGTCGATGGAGCTCGTCTCGGCCATCCAGACGTCCGAGGACATCGACACCTGGCTGATCAACGCTGCCGGCGACCTGATCGACATCGTCCAGCGCGAACCCGACATCTGGCGGCCGATTCTCGGTATCACCCAGAACGCGCCGGCCGTGGTGCGCGAGCGGATCGACGCGACCCGGGAGTACCTCCGGGTGCTGATCGCGCAGCAGCTCGACAACGGCCTGCGCAGGCGCGGCGGACCGGCCATCGACACCGACGTCCTCTCGCACATCGTCCTCATCACGGCCGAGCATTTCGGGCGGCTCGTGCTCGAAGAGCCCACGCGGTATGACCGCGCGCGACTGGTTGCGGCACTATCGGGCCTGCTGGAGGCGGTCAGTCCCGTCTCCTGAAGCGGGAGAGAACCATGAGAGCGGTCCAGTGCCATCAGGCCGAGTTGACGGTCATCGACATGGAGGCGCCGACGCCGGGCGAAGGCCAGCTGCTCGTCGACGTCGAGAGGTGCGGCATCTGCGGGTCGGACCTGCACGCTCGTGCTCACGCTGATCAATTGGCGGACGCCGCGGCCGCCGTCGGCTACACGACGATCATGCAACCCGCTGACCACATCGTGTTCGGCCACGAGATCGTCGGGACCATCGCGTCCTACGGCCCGAAGACCCGCGGGCGGTGGCCGGCCGGGACTCGGGTCGTCGCACTTCCGGTCGTGCGTCGCGAGGGGTCGGCGCATGCCGTCGGGTTCGACACAGCCGCACCGGGCGCCTACGCGGAACAGGTTGTCCTGCAGGAGGCCTTCACGTTCCCGGTGCCCGACGGCGTGTCGACCGAGAAGGCGGCCTTCACCGAACCGCTGGCGGTGGCCCTCCACGCCGTGCGACGCAGCTCGGTCAAACGCAGCCAGCCCACCGTGGTCATCGGCTGCGGACCGATCGGCCTGGCCGTCATCCTGATGCTGAAGGCCTCGGGCGTGAAGCACGTCATCGCATCGGACCTGTCCGCCGCGCGGCGTGCGCTCGCAACCCGCTGCGGCGCGGACGTCGTCGTCGATCCACGCGAACGCGATCCCTTTGACGCAGTCCCGAACACCGGGCCGACGGCGTCGTTCGGCGAGTTCATCTCGTTCGGCATCGACCTGCTGGAGAAGGTGCGCCGCATCCCCGGCCTTCCCTGGGCGAAGGCGATGCAGGCGGCCACCAAGGCCGGAGCCGGACCCTCGGGTCCCGTCGTCTTCGAATGCGTCGGTGTCCCCGGGATCCTCGACCGGATCATCTCCGACGCTCCGATGATGACGCGCGTCGTCGTGGTCGGCGTCTGCATGGAGCCGGACACGCTGCGGCCGGCCATTGCGATCAACAAGGAGATCGACCTCCGCTTCGTCATTGCCTATGACCCGGCCGAGTTCGCGCAAACACTCCAGCTGATCGCGTCCGGCAAGGTCGATCCCAGTCCGCTGCACACCGGGACCGTCGGGCTCGATGGAGTCGCGGGCGCCTTCGAAGCGCTGGGCAATCCGGAGCAGCACGCGAAGATCCTGGTCGACCCTCGATCAGGCGGGGCGCTGTCCGACGTCGCGCCGGGCATCGGGTAGGAAGTCACTCATGACCTACGAGACGCTTCGGTACGACGTGGCCGACGGCATCCTGACCCTGACGCTGAATCGTCCGGAGAACCTGAATGCCTTCACCGTGCAGATGGCCGACGACCTGGAGCACGCCTTCCGGCGCGCCAGCGACGACGACGAGGTGCGGGCGATCGTCGTGACCGGCGAGGGTCGCGCATTCTGCGCCGGCATGGACCTGTCCGTCGAGGGGAACGTCTTCGGGCTCGACGAAGGCCAGCGCCCAACACCCGAGGACATGGCGATCCGCTTCGACGACGAGGACTTCCGCCGCGGGGTGCGCGACACCGGCGGCCAGGTCACCCTCGCCATCTACGACTGCACCAAGCCGGTGATCGCGGCCGTCAACGGCCCGGCGGTCGGCATTGGCGCGACGATGATCTGCGCGATGGATGCACGCCTCGCATCCGAGAGCGCACGGATCGGGTTCGTCTTCGGCAAGATCGGCATCGTGCCCGAAGCGTGCTCGACGTGGTTCCTTCCGCGGATCGTCGGCATCCCGCAGGCACTCGAATGGTTCTACGGCGCGGACATCCTGACCGCCGACGAGGCGAGGGAGGGCGGGCTCGTGCGCTCGGTCCACGCGCCGGACGACCTGCTGCCCGCCGCCTACGCGCTGGCCGAGAGGTTCACCCGGAACCGCTCCCCCGTCGGCATCGCGCTGACCCGGCAGATGGTCTACCGGAACAGCGCGCAGTCCCACCCGGTCGAGGCGCACAAGGTGGACAGCCTGGCGATGTTCTACGCCAGCGTCGGCGACGGGAAGGAAGGCGTTGCCGCCTTCCTGGAGAAACGCGACCCGGAATTCACGTCGGCGGCCTCCGCGATGCCACGGGTGTTCCCGTCATGAGCACCGTCGACCTCGCCGCCGCGACCGCCGGCGTCCACCAGCTCATCCCCATCCTGGAGAAGATGGGGCTCGAGGTCATCGAAGCCGGCGACGGTCGGGCAGCGGCGCGCATCCCTCTCGAACCGAACCGCAACCACTTCGGCGTGATCTACGCGGGATGCCTGTTCACGGTGGCCGAGATGCTCGGCGGCGTGATCGGCTTCAACGACCTCGCCCTGGAGGGCTGCGTCCCGCTGGTCAAGCGCGTCGACATCACGTTCTCCCGCCCGGCCACCACGACCGTCACGGCGTCCACCTCGCTCTCGGCCGACGAGATCGCCCGGGTGCGGTCCGAGGCCGAGATGACCGGCAAGTCGGACTTCGAACTCGTCTGCGACGTCATCGATGAGAACGGCGTGGTCGTGGCATCGACCAAAGGTGACTACCAGTTGCGCCGGATGGTGTGAGGTACACCCAATCCCCGAAATCGGGCGCCCCGGGTCGCTAACGTTCCGAGGGTGATTCGTTCGTCGCTCGTCCACGATGTCGCCGGCATCCCGGACCCCTTCCGGCGAGCGCGCATCCCGCGTGATCTCGACGCCGTGACCACGGTCGCGCCCGAGCAGAGCCCGGAGGACGTCGGGCTCACGCCCGAGGGCATCGGCCGGATCTGGGATGCCGTGCGCAGTCTGTACCGCAGCGGCATCCACCCGGCGATCGCGTTGTGCGTCCGTCGTCACGGTGCCGTCGTCCTCGACCGGGCCATCGGGCACGCTCGCGGCAACGGGCCGGCCGACGCGAAGACGGCCGACAAGGAATTGGCCACGCCGGAGACCCCGTTCGGGATCTTCTCGGCGAGCAAGGGAACCACGGCGACGCTCATCCACCTGCTCGACGAGCGCGGCGTCCTGCACATCGGCGACCCGATCGCCGAGTACCTGCCGCGGTTCGCCGAGAATGGCAAGGCCAACATCACGATCAACCATCTCCTGTCGCACCGGGCCGGCCTCGCCGTCCTCCCGAAGGAGGCGTTCGACCTCGACCGCATCGACGACTGGGAGTTCCAGCGCGAGCTGATGTATGCCGCCCGGCCGACGAGTCGAGCCGGCAAGCGGCAGGCGTATCACGCCGTCTCGGGCGGCAGCATCCTCGGCGAGGTGGTGCGCGAGGTGACGGGCAAGAGCATCCGCGATGTCCTCGCCGCCGAGATCCTCGGTCCGCTCGGCTTCCGCTGGATGAACTACGGCGTCGACCCGGAGGACGTCCCCCGGGTGGCGCTCAACTACCCGACCGGGCCCGTGCTGCCGCCGCCCCTGAGCACCTTCCTGACCCGCGCGCTGGGCGGCATCCACCCCGACGCGGCGACCCGGATGTCCAACGATCCCCGGTTCCTGACATCGGTTCTTCCGGCGGCCAGCGGCGTCTCCACCGCCAACGAGCTGGGCCGTTTCTACGAGCTGCTGTTGCGCGGAGGCGAGCTGGACGGCGTGCGGGTCATGGAGGCTCGCACCATCCGTCGCGCCCGGGTGGAGCAGTCGCACCTCGAGGTCGACTTGAGCCTCGGACTGCCGATCGGCTTCAGCCGCGGCTACATGCTCGGCGGCAAGGTCTTCAGCCTGTTCGGGCCCGACACGGAGCAGGCCTTCGGCCACCTCGGCTGGATCAACATCCTGGGCTGGGCCGATCCGGCCCGCGACATCTCGGTCGGGATGATCACCACGGGCAAGGCGGCGCTCTACCCCGAGGTCGGGCGCTGGTGGCAGGTCATGAATCGCATCGGCAAGGAGTGCAGCAAGGTCTGACGGGTGAGCCGTGTGCGCCCTAGCCCGGCAGGATCCGCCAGCGACCGCGGACCGGTTCGGAGTAGTGCTCGACCAGCACGGTGAACAGCTCGACCCGATGCCGGTGCACGTCCTCGTTGTCCGGCTCGACCGCCAGTTGGGCCTGCGTCCCGTCGTAGGCGGCAACGAGTGAACGGCCCAGGGCGGAGCGATCGGTGACTCGACGGTTGATCCGGTCCAGCAACTCGTCGATGACCGGGAGCAGCGCTTCCTGGATGGCGTCTTCGCGGGTCGCCATCACGCGCGACAGGCCGGGCGTGCGCACGGCATGCGCCGTGAACTCGGAGGTGATCTGGAACCACGACGCGTCGACGGGCAGGACCTCGAGGACGCGCTCGACGCCAGAGCGGACGTCGTCGACGCCCGAGACGTCGGCTGACGCCACCTCCTGCAGCCGACCCAGCATCGACGCGGACTCCTGCGCCCACATCTCCAGGAACAGCTCGTCGAGACTGGTGAAGTTCGAATAGAACGCACCGCGGGTGAAGCCGGCCGCTTCACAGACCTGCTCGACGGTGCTGCGCCCGAAGCCTTCGCGGGCGAAGACCTCGCGGGCCGCAGCCAGCAGGCGCTGTCGCGTCTTGGCGCGGCGCTTGCTCAGGGGCTTGCCTACGGGCTGCGTCTCGGTCATGGTCCTCAACTCAAACAAGGTTTGGATACAGAAGTGTATTGGCAAGCGCCCAAATCGTCGCCGGCGCGCAACTTCGCCATTCGCGTTGACAGATGCAGGACCGGCCCACACACTGTTCGATACATCTTTGTATCGGATTGCGATCCGTAACGGCGTCAAAGGAAACCGACCCATGCGCGGCAGCCCCCGTTCACTCCCTTCCGCACGTTCACGCCGGGCCGTCGCATCGGCCGCTGTCGTCGGCCTGATCATGGCGGTGCTCTCGGCGCTCGTCGCCTCGCCGGCCTCGGCTCACGTGGAGCGGCCGTCATACTGGCCGGACCCCAAGCCGGACTGTTCCGTCACCCCTTGCGCGGGCGGCGACGTCCCCACCATCCGGCCGCTGGGCACCGCACTCGACGACAGCCAGCCCGGCGACACGCGCGTCGTCTGCCAGTCAGACTCACTCGACCGGGTCAACGCCGCGATCGCCAAGGCGAGGACGTCCGGCTATTACATCCGGCCGACCGACCACCGCTCCTTCAGTGACGCCGAGGGCCGCGCGCTGCTCAAGGTCAACACCCAGCTCTTCAAGAAGTGCGCCTTCAGCGAGATCCAGGCGGCGGTGGACGCGTCGGGCAACAACGACCGGGTCGTCGTCATGCCCGGGCTGTACACCGAGCCGACCTCCCGCGCGAAGCCCACGCTTGACCCAGCCTGCGATCAGTACCGCACCAAGGCCGACAGCGGCGATCCCGGCGCGCTGTCGCACGACTACCAGCTGCACTGCCCGAATGACGCCAACCTGGTGGCAGTCATCGGCCGCGGCGCCGACACCGCGCCCCTTCCGGCCACGCCACTGGAGAACCGGCACGGGATCCCGAACGTTGGCCCCTGCATCCGCTGCAACCTGCAGCTCGAGGGCTCCGGAGTGAGCGCCGATGACGTCGTCGTCGAGGCCGGTGACGCCTCGGCCGGCAATGGCGGACCGTCAGCGGTCGGCCACGCGAAGCACGTCGGCATCTTCGTCGACCGGGCTGACGGCTTCGTCCTGCGCAACGTGACGGTGCGGCACGCCCGAGAGCACGACATCTACATTCTGGAGACCGACGGCTACGTCTTCGACCGGTTCAAGACCTATTACGCCGGCGGATACGGCGTCCTGACGTTCGTCGAGGACCATGGCCTGGTCCAGAACTGTGAGGCAGCCGGCAACGGCGACTCCGGTCTCTACCCGGGCTCCGGCGCCGACTCCACCGACAACCGTTACCTGCCGTTCTATCCCGACTACCGCTACAGCCAGGTGTTCCGCTGGTGCGACAGCCACCACAACGACGGCGGCTTCTCCGGCACGGACAGCCACGGCACCCAGATCACCGAGAACAACTTCTACGACAACGCCCTCGGCTTCACGACGGACGTGTTCACGGCACCGGGCCACCCCGGATTCCCGCAGCACGGCAATGTCATCGAGAAGAACAACTTCTTCAGCAACAACTTCAACCCGTTCACCTCGTCGTCCGACGTCGCGCCGTTCATCGCCGCTCCCGTGGGAACCGGCCTCTGGCTCGCCGGCGGCAACGCGAACAAGGTGCGCAACAACCACTTCTACGACAACTGGCGCCGCGGGACGATGCTGTTCGCCGTCCCCGACGCCACCGTCTGCGGCCCGCCGCCGGTCGGGAGCAACACGCCCGTGCCCGGCTGCGACCCGACCAAGGTGTCGACCTCGTTCAACAACGAGCAGAACGACAACATCATGGGCGTCGACCCGAGCGGCAACGCGAAGCCGAACGGGGTGGACTTCTGGTGGGACTCCTTCCCGGGCAACACCGGCAACTGCTGGTGGGGCAACAAGGCAGCCCAGGGGAAGAGGCTCGTGACGTCGCCGCTGCTGCTGCCCAACTGTCTCAACGGAACGACGCCCGCACTGAGCATCGGCACCGGAGATGTCCTCAACGAAGCTGAGCTCGTCAGCTGCCTTGCCGGGTTCACGATCTCGGGGTATCCGGCCGGCAATGGCGACATCTGCACCTGGGCCACGACGCCGCCCAAGCCGGGTGGCAACTCGATCCTCCCGGTGTTGACCGAGCAGCAGACGGCGATCTTCGCCGGAATCTGCGCCCAGGGTCTGGCCGCGAAGACGTGCAGCCCGCTGCTCAGCGCGCTGACCCTCCCCACCAAGGCGGTCCTGGACCTGCTGCTGGCGCCAGCGGCGCCCAAGGTTGCCGCCCAGGACAGCCCGGGCCCGCTGAGCGACTTCACGTGCAGCTGGTGGCGCAAGGCTGACGACGCCCACCGGTTGGGCATGGTGCAGCGCATCGCGCGCATGGCCACGGGCCGTGTGGACGGCACCAAGGCCGTCGGCTTCGGCGCGGCCATGTCGGACGGGCGTGCGATCCAGCTGTTCGAGGATCGCTGCAGCATGTTCCAGGCCGGCCCGTTCGCCCTCTACAAGATCTACGGGGCGGCCGCACCGTTCGCCGCACTCAAGCCCTGACGAAGGAACTGATCGAGACCATGAAGCCCGGACGACTCCTCCTTGTCCCGTTGTCGTTCGCCCTGGCGGCGGTCGCGGCGTTCGCCCTCTCGCCAGCAGGTGCCGCCACGGCGCCCAGCTACAAGGAGTACGTCGCGCTGGGTGACTCGTACACATCGTCGACCGGCTTCTCGATGCTGCCGGACCAGACGTTCGTGCCACTGGGATGCGCCCAGTCGGTCAGCGACTACCCCCACCAGGTGGCCGCACTGCTCAAGGTGCCTACCTTCCGGGACGCCTCGTGTGGCGGAGCGACGACGAGCAACTTCGCCGGCCCGCAGTCGACCCAGGCTGGTACGAACTCGCCCCAATTCGACCGGATCACGCCGACGACCGACCTGATCACCATCGGCATTGGCGGCAATGACATCGGGCTGGTCGGACTCGCTCAAGAGTGCCTGCAGTCGACGGTTGCGTCCTGCAAGAGCGCACACGTCAAGAACGGCGTGGATGACGTCTCGGCCAAGATCGCGGCGACCCAGCCGAAGATCGAGGCGGCCGTCGCCGGGGCGCGTGCGCGGGCCGCCAAGAAGGCCCGGATCATCCTGGTGAACTACCTCGAGGCCATGCCGGACAACGAGCAGGGCTGCTACCCGTTCGTCCCGGTCAAGCCGGACGACGCCGCCTGGTTCACCCAGAAGTACAAGGAAATGAACGCCATGCTCGCCCGCGCCGCAGCCGCGACGAAGGCCGAGGTGGCCGACACCTACACGCCGACGATCGGCCACAACGCGTGCACGCTGCCGAACGTCCGCTACGTCGAGACGTTCACGGTCATCTCGTTGAACCCGGCCGTGAACATCGCCGCACCGCTGCACCCGAACCAGGCTGGCGCCAACGCACAGTCCCAGCTGGTGTTCGCTCACATCACCCGAGGCTGAACCATGACCGTGACCGTCCGAGTCCGCCGCAAGACCGTCCTCCTCCTGATGGCCTTGCTGCCACTCGGCCTGCTCTTCACCCAGGTCGACGGCCCGGCCGTGGCCGCAACGCAGTTCCAGGCCAGGGGCAGCGTCGAGCAGGTCTACGTCACCGGCCTGACGCCGGGCGCAACCGTGACGCTGAACAACTCCGGCGGGACCCAGGTCGCCTCGCACACCGCGAACTCGCTCGGCGGCTCGCTGTTCCGCGAGGTGCCGGCGGGCTCGGGATACACCGTGCGTTCGGGGAGTGAGACGTCCGACCCGATCACCGTCCTGCCGAACCAGTCGGCGCCGCCCAGCACCGACGTCTACAACCAGACGCTTCCGACCAGCGGGTACGGCTACATGACCATGCGGGACGGCACCAAGCTGGCGTACGCGGTCCACCCGCCCACCCAGCCGGCCAACCTCAGTTTGCCCGGGCTGCCGATAACCGACGTCAATGTGCCGGGAAATGTCCCGTACACCGCGCCCTATCCGACCCTCGTCGAGTACGCGGGATACGGCTATGCCCAACCGTCCGGGCCGGTCAGCGGCATTGCCGTGCTGGCGAACCTGATGGGGTTCGCGGTCGTCGACGTGAACATGCGCGGCACGGGCTGCTCAGGCGGTGCCTTCGACTTCTTCGAGCCGCTGCAGAGCCTCGACGGCTACGACGTCATCGAGACCGTCGCGCGCCAGAAGTGGGTGCGCGGCGGCCAGGTCGGCATGCTCGGCATTTCGTACGGCGGCATCAGCCAGCTGTTCGTCGGCCAGACGCAGCCCCCGAGCCTGGCTGCCCTGAGCCCGGTGTCGGTCATCGACACGGTCGCCACCACGCTGTACCCCGGCGGCATCCGCAACGACGGCTTCGCAGTGGCGTGGGCGAAGGAGCGGCAGGCTGAGGCGCAGCCAGCCGGCACGGGAGCCGAGGGCACCCAGCCCTACGCCGAACAGAAGATCGCCGACGGCGACCAGGTCTGCAAGGACAATCAGGTCCTGCATCCCGAGGCGGCCGATCTCCTGGCCAAGATCCAGGCCAACGACCACTACCGGCCCGAGGTGGCCGATCCGCTCGACCCGGTGACGTTCGTCAACAAGATCAACGTGCCCGTGTTCATGGCCTGCCAGTGGCAGGACGAGCAGACCGGCGGGCACTGCCCGACGCTCGCGAAGCGCATGACCGGGACGTCCAAGAAGTGGTTCACGTTCACGAACGGCGCGCACATCGACTCGCTTGACCCGACGACCGTGAACCGGCTGTTCGACTTCCTGCTGTTGTACGTCGCCAAGGAAGCTCCGTTGGCGAAGTCTGTCCTCATCCGCGCGGCGGCACCGGTCTTCTACGCTGAGGCACTCGGAACATCGCCCACCGAGCCGATCACGCTGCCCATCGACCCGGTCCAGCTCCAGCCGACCTATGACCTGGCGCGCAAGGCGTTCGAAGCGCTCAAGCCGGTCCGGGTGCTGTTCGAGAACGGCGCCGGTCCGGATCCGCTCGGCCAGAAGGTCGCCGGCAACCCGTACCCGACCTACGAGCAGTCGTTCGACGCCTTCCCCGTCCCGACGCAACAGGCGAAGTCGTGGTACCTGGGACCGAACCAGACGCTGCGCGATGCTCCGCCCAACACCAAGGGCACCAACGCCTTCAGCGCTGATCCGGCCGCGCTGCCGCTCAACGACTACACCGGCGGGACCGGAACCGGCGGACTGTGGGCGAACGCGAAGAGCTGGGCGTGGGACTGGCGGACGCACCCGGCCGGGAAGTCGCTTTCGTACGTCAGCGCACCGCTCGCCCAGGACACGACGGTCGTCGGTGCCGGCGCGGTCGAGCTGTGGGCGCGCTCGTCGCAGCCGGACGCCGACTTCATGGTGACGATCAGTGAGATCGACCCGAAGGGCAACGAGACCTTCGTCCAGAACGGCTTCATGCGCGGCAGCATGCGCAAGCTCGACACGACCTCGAACGGCATGTTCAAGGAGCCGAGCACGCTGCTGGAGCCGCATCCGTCCCTTCGGCTGGAGGACGATGCCCCGCTGTCGTCGGGCCAGTTCACCAAGGTGACGGTGCCGTTGTACTTCAGCGCACACCCGTATCGCGCCGGAACGCGGATCCGCGTCGTCGTTTCCGCCCCGAATGGGACGCAGCCGATCTGGAACTTCCGGCACACCAAGCCGGAGCTCGGGTCTGCGCCACCCAAGGTGGAGGTCACCTTCGCGCCCAACCGGGCGTCCCGGCTGGTGCTCCCGGTGATCCCGGGCCTGTCGGTCCCGGCCGCCCAGCCGGCGTGCGGCAGCCTGCGCAACGAGCCGTGCCGGCCCTACGTCGCGACGGTGAACCAGTAGGGCCGGGCGATCAGCACCGCCCTTGAGGACGCCAACTTAGGGTAGGCTAACCTTTCCTTCGATCCAGGAGGAGAGAAATGCGAGCCCCCACCACGGCCGCCGCCTTGAGTGCGGTCCTGAGCCTCAGCCTGTCGCTGGCCGCCTGCGGCGCCCCGTCGACGTCCGGACCAGGCGGCGCGAAGCCGTTCACCTCGACCGAGAAGGCCGAGGTCGCCACGGCAACGGCCGCCTACACGAAGTTCGTCCAGGGCGAGCTCGCCGGGCTCGTCACCCAAACCGGCCAGTTCGTGACGGCCGTCAAGGCCGGTGACGACGACAAGGCGCGGAGCATCTACCCGAACGCGCGGGCACGGTGGGAGCGGGTGGAGACGATCGCCTCCGAGTTCGGCCACCTCGACCCGGCCATCGACGCCCGCGAAGCCGGCTTGGCGAACGGCGAGGAGTGGACCGGCTGGCACCGGCTCGAGAAGGACCTGTGGCCCGCACGAGCGAAGAACTACACCCCCCTGACCGATGCCGAACAGGCCAAGCTCGCCGACAAGCTGCTGGCCGACACCAGGACCATCGCCCGCCAGGGCGAGCACGTGAAGATCACCGCCACCGACATCGTCGAGGGGTCGCAAGGCCTGCTCGAGGAGATCGCCGGCGAGAAGGTGACCGGCGAGGAGGAGTACTGGTCGCGCACCGACCTGTGGGACTTCCAGTCCAACCTCGACGGCGCCTGGAAGGGCTTCGACCTCCTGAAGCCCGTGGTCGAGGGCCGCGATGCGAAACTGGCGAACAAGATCGACTACCAGTTCGGCGCCGTCCAGGGACTGCTCGACGCGACCAAGAAGGCTGACGCCTTCGTCACCTACGACAAGCTCACCACGTCGCAGATCAAGGCGCTGTCCGACGCCGTCAACGCCCTGGGCGAATCACTGGCCAAGGTCTCGGCCGTCCTGCCGTGACCGACGCTGTCGCTTCGAGCGGGGGCATCAGCCGCCGCACCGCGATCGGCGTCGGACTGGCCGCCGGTGCAACCGGGCTGCTGGTGGGCCGCGAGGTGGTCCCGGCGCACGACCGTTCGACGACCCATTCGCTGCGCGGCGATCACCAGCCGGGCATCACGACCGCCGTCCAGGACAACCTGCATTTCGCGTCCTACGACGTCACCACCACCTCACGCGCCGAGCTGATCGCGATGCTCAAGGCGTGGACCGTGGCGGCCGAGCGGATGATGGCCGGCAAGCCAGCCGGGATGCTCGGGCCGGTCGGGGGTCGACCCGACCTTCCCCCGGACGACACCGGCGAGGCGATGGACCTGCCAGCGGCGAACCTGACCCTCACGATCGGATTCGGCCCGGGCCTCTTTCGGGACGCGTCCGGCAAGGACCGCTTCGGCTTCGCACACCGCCAGCCAAGGGAATTGCGGCCGCTCCCCCGCTTCCCGCTCGACGCGCTCACTCCTGGAACGTCCGGTGGCGACCTCTGCGTGCAGGCATGCGCGGACGATCCGCAGATCGCGGTGCATGCCGTGCGCAATCTGACCCGGATCGGGTTCGGCACGGTTTCGATGCGCTGGTCACAGCACGGCTTCGGCCGCAGTTCGTCGACCACGCGCGGCCAGACCACGCCGCGCAACCTGATGGGATTCAAGGACGGCACCGCCAACATCAAGGCCGAGGACACGGGGGCTCTCGACGAGCACGTCTGGGTTGCGCCGTCCGACGACCGCGCCGGCGCCTGGCTGTCCGGCGGCTCGTACCTGATCACGAGACGCGCCACCATCACCGTCGAGCTGTGGGACCGGCAGAAGCTCCGCGACCAGGAGGAGTTCGTCGGCCGAAGCAAGGGGCCGGGCGCCCCTCTGAGCGGCGAAGAGGAGTTCGACGAGCCGGATTTCCACGCCGAGCGTGGCGGCGAGCTCGCGATTCCGGGCGACGCGCACATCCGCGTCGTCCACCCCAGCAACCACAACGGAGCACGCATCCTCCGGCGCGGCTACAACATCGCCGACGGCACGAACGAGCTCGGACGGATGGACGCAGGGCTGTTCTTCATCGGCTTCGTCCGTAGCCCGAGCCGCCAGTTCATCCCGATCCAGGCGGCAATGTCCCGCAACGACGCCCTGATGGAGTACCTGCGGTTCACCCAGTCCTCGATCTTCGCCGTGCCGCCGGGGATCTCCGGCGACGAATACGTCGGCCAGCGCCTGTTTACCGGTACGTGACCAACCTGCGGTCGTGTTCCAAATGGCTGTGCTCGTTGTAGGTCGACAGCGTGACGCCCGAGCGTCCGGCCACGACCTTCGTCACGGCGGCGTTGACCGCAACCCGGTTGAGCGTGGCCCACAGCGAGGCATCGCCGGCCAGCAGATGCGAGGAGACGAGGCCGATCGGTCCACCGGAGCTGACGACGACCACGGTTCCCTCGGCCTGGTCGGCGGTCCGACGAAGCGCAGCGTCGACGCGCTCGCTGAACATCGGGAATGACTCCTCGTAGTCGTCATCGGCTTCGCCGCCGGTCCACCGCTCCGTCGCCTCCTCGAACATGGCCTGGAACTTGGCGCGGCGCTCGGCCGACGGCGTGCGGGCGTAGTCGGCGAGCATCAGCACCCGTGACTTGTACATCGGCTTGTGCACCTGCATGACGTGTTCGAAGTTGAACTCGTCCCAGCCGTCGTCGACGACCAGCTCGGGCGCGGCCGAATCGCCCAGGCCCGCCAGGATGCCGTCCGCGGTCTCGGCGTGGCGGCGCATGCCGCCGCACACGATCCGCGTCGGGGCGATACCGCGTGCTGCGAGAGAACTGCCCAGGACACGGGACTGCTCGTGGCCGAGCTCGGACAGCGCGTCGTAATTGCGCTTGCCGAACGATGCTTGCCCATGCCGGACGAGGAGCAGGACGCTCAACGAACCTCCCGCATGATCTGCCGGGCCCGGCGATGGAGGACGTGCGAGGCGATCCAGAAGTTCTTGAACCGCGGGTTCGTCGTCTGCTTGTGGTGATACCGGTAGTAGATCTGCTGCAGGATGACCGCGAGCCGGAACAGGCCCATGACCTCGTAGAACGCCCACCGCCGATCGGTGAGTTCGAAGCCCATCCGGTCGCAGTAGTACGCGACCGCCTCACGCCGGGTGAGCATGCCGGGCAGGTTGGTCGGCTGCATCCGGAACTTCTGCAACAGGCGGGGATCTCCCGCCTCGATCCAGTACGAGATCGTGCTTCCGAGATCCATCAGCGGATCGCCGACGGTCGCCAGCTCCCAGTCCAGTAGCGCTATCGGGCGAGTCGGGTCAGCCTCGTCGAACACGAGGTTGTCCAGGCGGAAGTCGTTGTGGATCAGCACCGAACCCTTGTCGGCCGGCTGGTTGGCGTCCAGCCAGGAGATGACCTTCTTCCACGACGGCACGTTCCACGTCTTCGACTTCTCGAACCGCGCCGTCCAGCCACCGACCTGGCGCGCGACGTAGCCTTCGCCCTTGCTCAGCTGGTCAAGGCCCGCTGCGGCGGGATCGACGGAGTGCAGGTCAACGAGGAGATCGAGCACGTTGGTGCAGAGCTGACGAACCTGTTCGGTCGTGAGCTCGATCCCCAGGTCCTTGCGCGGAATGTGCCCGGCGACGCGCTCCATGACATAGAACTCCGAGCCCACCACCGACTCGTCGTCGCAGTAGGCAACCATCGGCGCGACGTACTGGAACACCGGTGCGAGCGCCGCCTGGATCCGGAACTCGCGGCCCATGTCGTGCGCGCCCTTGGCCTTGGTGCCTGACGGCGGACGGCGCAGGATGAGGTCCTGCTCGGGGTAGCGGAGAAGGTACGTCAGGTTGGACGCGCCACCCGAGAACTGCTGCACTTCCGGCATGCCGTCACCCCACTGCCATTCCCCGGTGGTCGAGCTTGTCGAGACCTGGGCGCGCAGCCATCGATCCACTGCTGCGACGTCGAACGCATCCTCATCCCGGACGACCTGAGCCCCAGCGACCTGCTCCGCGCTCACATCAGCTTCCGGACGACGCCCATCGGGGCGTTCTTGAGCAGGAACCCGAACGGCACCCACGGCCAGGCCGGAACCAGCGCCTTCTCCTTGCGCTTCTCGATGGCGTTGACCATCGACCGGACGCCGGTCTTCGTGTCGACCATGAACTTCGTCTTCTGGGCGACCTTCTCGTTCATCTCGGACAAGATGTAGCCCGGGTAGATGATGGAGACGTCGATCCCCTTGGCCTTGACGTTCTCGTTGAGCAGCCCCTCGGCGAGCGCGGCGACGCCGGCCTTGGTGGCCGCATAGGTGGTGATCGTCTTGCGCATGCCCCGCATCGCCGAGACCGACGAGATCATGACGAGGTGGCCCGATCCCTGGGCGCGGAAGATCTCCATCGCGGCTTCGGTCTGCGCCAGTGCGGCGACGAAGTTCGTCATGGCCGTCTGTTTGTTGGCGTCGTAGCGTCCGGTGCCGAGCGGAGCGCCCTTGCCGAGGCCGGCGTTGATGATGACGCGGTCGAGCGTGCCGAAGTCGGCAGCAAACTCCTTGAACACGCGGAAGACGGCTTCGTCGTCGTTGACGTCGAGGGCCTTGAGCTCCACCCGCGTCTCCGGGTGCTTGGCGACGATCTCCGACTTCAAGGCTTCGAGCCGGTCGGTGCGCCGCGCGGCCAGGCCCAGGTCGTAACCGAGGTCGGCGAACTGGCGCGCCATCTCCTCGCCGAGGCCGGAGCTTGCGCCGGTGATCAGGATCGTTCCCTTGCTCATGCTTTTTCCCTCTTCGTTGCGCTGGACTCGGTCATGGCCCGGATGCTGGCCGCGAAGCGTCGCTGCTCGCGGTCGTACACGGGGCGAGCGAACTTCTTGGTGCGCACGGCTTTGCGACCGGGTGCGTCGGGCTGGATCACCATCCGCCGGGCGTCGATGCCCTTCATGATCTCCGCGGCGATCTGCTCTGCCGTGAACGGGGATTTCTCGATCAAGCGGGCCGCGACCTTGTCGAGTACGGCATCCGAGCCGTTCAGCGAGGATGCCAGGTTGGTCCGGAGGAAGCCCGGGCACACCGCGGACACCGTGATGCCCCATGGACTCAGCTCGTAGCTGAGCGTCTCGCTGAGCGCGACGACGCCCGCCTTGACGGCGGTGTAGGACCCCATGCCCGGCGGGTGGACGAGCCCGGCGAGGCTGGCGGTGTTGACGATGTGCGCACCACGCTGGCCAGAGTCGGCCTGGGCCTTCATCATCGGCACGAAGGTCTGGCAGCCGCGCACGACGCCCAGCAGGTTGATGTCGATGACACCCTGCCATTCGGCGAGACTGACCACGTCGATGCGGCCACCGGTCGCAATGCCAGCGTTGTTGACCAGCACATCGAGACCACCGAACTCCGCCTCGACCCACGCATGGGCGTTGGCCCAATCCGCGTCAGACGTGACGTCAAGGCGCAGGTAATCCGCGCCAGGCGGGGCCGCGAACTCGTCAGAAAGATCTGTGACCAGGACCCGGTCACCACGTCGGAGGAACTCAGCGACGAGCGCCGCGCCCAGTCCGGACGCGCCACCCGTCACCAGCACGCGCTTGCTCACCGTTCGTGACCGTACTTCATCAGCTCCAAGCGTGCGATCAGGCCCAGGTGAACCTCGTCAGGACCGTCTGCGAAACGCAGGGACCGGGCGCCCGTCCAGGCGGCCGCGAGCGGGAAGTCGTCCGTGAGGCCACCGCCGCCGTGGATCTGTATCGCGAAGTCGATGATGTCCAGCGCCATCTGCGGTGCGGCCACCTTGATCTGTGAGACCTCGCTGATGGCGTTCATCGGCCCGCCCTCGTCGAGCTTCCAGGCAGCGTTGAGGACGAGCAGTCGGGTGGAGTCGATCGCGATGCGCGCCCGGGCGATGCGCTCGCGGTTGCCACCGAGGTTGACCAACGGCTTCCCGAAGGCGACGCGGTCGGTGCCGCGCTTGCAGGCCAGCTCGAGCGCCTTCTCGGCCAGCCCGACGGTGCGCATGCAGTGGTGGACACGGCCCGGCCCGAGCCGACCCTGCGCGATGGCGAAGGCCTCACCCGGGCCGCCGATGAAGCTCGTGATGGGCACGCGGACGTCCGTCAGGGACACCTCGCCGTGGCCGTGTGGCTCGTCGAAGTAGCCCATCGTGGTCAGCATCCGCTCCACCTTGACGCCGGCGGCGTCGCGCGGCACGAGGACCATGGAGTGGCGACGATGACGGCTGGCTTCGGGATCCGTCAGCCCCATCACGATGAAGACCTCGCAGTCCGGGTGTCCGACGCCGGTGGAGAACCACTTGCGCCCGTTGAGGACGATCTCGTCGCCGTCGACGACCGCGGTGAGCTCCATGTTGGTGGCGTCGGACGACGCGACACCGGGCTCGGTCATGAGGAAGGCGCTGCGGATCCGGCCGTCGAGCAAGGGATCCAGCCAGCGGTCCTTCTGCTCCTGGGTGCCGTACTTCAGCAGCACCTCCATGTTCCCGGTGTCGGGCGCGTTGCAGTTGAAGACGTAGGGCGCCATGAACGACCGGCCGGTGAGCTCGGCGATGGGCGCGTAATCGACGTTCGACAGCCCGGCGCCACCGAGCGTCCCGTACCGCTCGGCGTATGGGCCCTCGTGGCCGGCGGGCAGGAAGAGGTTCCACAGGCCTTGGGCGCGCGCCTTGGCCTGCAGCTCCTTCATGATCGGCTGCTCCTGCCAGTTCTCGCCCTGGCCGGCCTCGCGCCGGCGCTTGATCTCGGCGAAGTAGCTGGCCTCGATCGGCTCGATCTCCGTCTCGATGAACTCCTTGACGAGGGCGGTGAGTTCCCGGGCGCGTTCTGAGGGTGCGAAATCCATGGCTTGACTATGCCACAGTTGTTGAGCAATGCTCAATAGGGTGAGTGACGTCATGCGGACCCGCCTGAGTTCGGACGATCGTCGTCGCCAGCTGTTGGGCATCGGCCTGCGCATGCTGGTCGACAAGCCGATCCAGGATCTCTCTCTCGACGCCGTGGCCACCGAAGCGGGAATCTCGCGGAGCCTGCTCTTCCACTACTTCCCCACGAAGACGGAGTACTACGACGCCGTCATCGGCGCCGCGGTGCGGCGGGTCCTGCGCAACGTCTCGCCGGACGAGACGGCCGCTCCAGAGGTCGCCCTCCAGCAGTTCATCGAACGGTTCTACGCCCAAATCCAGAGACGTCGGGCGTTCTACCTCGCCCTGGTGTTCGGAACCGGGTCCATCTCCCTGGGAGCCGCGGGGGTCGACTCGCTCCGCATGACCGCCGCGCGGAACGTCATCAACGCACTGGGCCTCGACGAAGCGAACCTGCCGGCCGTTCACGGCTGGACCGCGTACGTCGAGGACCGGGCCGTGCAATGGTCCGGCACGCCGAAGGCGAAGCGCGCTGAGCTGGCCACGGAAGTCGACCACTGTGCCCGAGCCCTGCACGCACTGCTCGACCTCGCGCCGTCCTAGGCGAACTCGAGGTACTCGTCCTCGACTGGCTGCTTCCTGATCACGCGCTTGTCGAAGTACCAGTTGTTCTTGAGCCGCCACGGATACCTGTCGCCGGCCATCGGCAGTGTGCCCGCCGCGCGCTGGATGTAGCCCGAGCTCAGGTCCATCAAGGGCGCTTCGGTAAGGGTGCCGCGAACGCGCGGGGTCACCACCGTGTAATGGTGCTCGTCCATGTGGTCGAGCAGCCGCACGATGTACTCGCTGACCAGGTCGGCCTTGAGCGTCCACGAGGCGTTGGTGTAACCGCTGGTGAAGGACGAGTTCGGGATGTCGTTGAGCATGAGCGCCCGGTAGGCGTAGTGCTCGTTGAGCTTGACCGGCTGACCGTCCACCTCGACCTTCGCCTTGCCAAGCATCACGACGTTGAGGCCGGTCGCGGTGATGATGATGTCCGCCTTGAGTTCCCGGCCCGACTTGAGGCGGATGCCCTCGGGGGTGAAGGTCTCGATGTGGTCGGTGACCATGTCGACCTTGTGACTGTGCATGGCTCGGAACAGGTCGGCGCTGGGCACGACACAGAGCCGTTGGTCCCACGGATCGTAGGGCGGCGCCAGGTGGGCCTCGTAGTCGAAGTCCTTCGGCAGGTGGGCCATCGCCCCGCGGCGAATCGCCTTGCGCGCGAGCTTCGGGAACCGCCTCATGAACTGATAGACGCCGAGGATCGTCCCGGCCGCGTAGGCCTGCCGGATGTAGGGGTTGGCGATTTTCCGGCCGAACAGTCGGCGGGCCAGCTTCGCGCCGGGATGGATGCGCGGCTGACTGATGATGTACGTCGGGGTGCGCTGCAGCATCGTGATGTGCCCCGCGTCGCGTGCCATCGACGGGATGAGGGTGACCGCCGTCGCGCCGCTGCCGATGACGATCACCTCCTTGCCGGTGTAATCGAGATCTTCCGGCCAGAACTGCGGGTGGATGACCTGGCCCTTGAACGTCTCGATGCCCGGGAACTCGGGCGTGTAGCCCTCGTCGTAGTCGTAGTAGCCGGACGTCCACCACAGGAAGTTCGTCGTCAGCTGGGATGTCTCGCCGCCAGCATTGGGGGTGCCCCCTGCACCTTCGGTGCTTGGGGCATGTTCCACATCGACGGTCCAGAGCTTGTCCGCGCTCGACCAGGACGCCTTCGTCACCTTGTGGTTGTAGCGAATCCGCTGGTCAACTCCGGTTTCGCGCGCGGTGTCCCTGAGGTACTGCAGGATGTCCGGGCCGTCGGCGATCGCCCACTCGCCGTCCCACGGGCGCCAGCCGTAGCCCAGGGTGAACATGTCCGAGTCCGATCGAATGCCCGGGTACTTGAACAGGCTCCAGGTGCCGCCGAGCTCGTGCCGCTGCTCCAGCACGGCGTAGTTGCGGCCCGGGAACGCCTTGGCGATGTGCGCCGCGGCATCGATGCCGGACAGGCCGGCCCCGATGATCAGGACGTCGAGATGCGTCGCTTCGCTGACGGTCATGAAGTCATGCTGCCGCACGAGCGGGCTCGCTGCGATAGCGCGCGGGACGCCCGTCGATCTTCAGCAGCTTCCAGACCTGGCGCGACGCGGGGTTCATCAGGTCGGCGTCCTCGGCCAGCATGCGGACGTCGGCGAAGAGATCCTGCAGCAGCTTGCGCGACTCGGGAGCGTCGAAATACAGCTCGTTGATGACCTTGCGCGGGATGCCGTACTTCTTCCGGAACTCCGGCGTCGGCTTGACGATGATGTCGCACAGGACGCGCATGACGACCGGGAAGGCCAGCGAGAACACGAACCGGTTGACCCGGTCCATGCGCGCAGCGGTGCGCTTCAGGTATTCGTGCGCCCAGGAGATGTGGCGCGCTTCCTCGGCGATGTGGATCTGCATGACGCGACGCAGCAGCGGGTGCATGTCCGTCCCGGCGCGGATGATCGCCTTCTGGACGTGGTCGATCGGCTCCTCGCCGGCGAGGACGCCGGTGATGAAGATCGCCGGCAGCCAGCGACCGGCCAGCGGCAGGAACGTCTGGATCCACTTGAACCAGCCGCGGGCACCGGGGGTGTCCACGCCGATGCGGTTGACGAGCTCCTGGAACATCTGGATGTGGTGCGTCTCCTCGGTCACCTCGTGCATGAGGTACCGGAACTGCGGGTCCTGGTTCTTGGACCAGAAGGTGTACTCGAGGATTCCGCGGATGAGGACGCTCTCGAACTGCCAGCCGACCTTGGCGATGCAGGCCTGCCGCGCCATGCCGATCTCGATCTGACGCTCGACCGGCTGCGCGAGATACCACTCGTGCCCGCCCAGCGGATCGACCTTCGGCAGGACCCACCGCGGGTCGTTCGGGACGACCGCGAACTCGGGATCATCCCAGGCGATGTCCTCGAAAGCGTCGAAGTGCTTGTTCACGGAGCCCTCAGAGAGCGTCCGCAGGATGTCGTGATACTCAGCGGTGGCGGTCATGCACGGTGATCCTTCCCCGGCCGAATTGGCTTGTATGCGACAGTCTGTCACACTTAGGATCCACGCTGTCAACACAATCTGACCTGCAGTTATGTGTCACGCGCCACAACCTGCGCCACACGCTGTACCAGCCAACCCGAGAGGCAGTCGATTTGCCCCACGTCGTCACCCAGCCGTGCTGCGCCGATGCGTCCTGTGTTCTCGCCTGTCCGGTCAACTGCATCCATCCGGCCCCCGGCGAGCCCGGATTCGGCACGGCCGAGATGGTGTTCATCGACCCGGCCGAATGCGTCGACTGCGGTGCCTGCATCACGGCCTGCCCGGTGGGCGCCATCAAGCCGGACGACAAGCTGGAGCTCTCTGAGCGACGCTTCATCGACCTGAACGCCGGGTACTTCGTGGCCAACCCGCACCCGGACCGAACCCCACTGGCACTCGTGGAGCCCCACTCCCCCGAGCCGCTGAGGCTCCGCGTCGCCGTTGTCGGCGCCGGGCCGGCAGGGCTCTACGCCGCCGATGAACTGCTCAAGCATCCCGGGGTGACGGTGGACGTCTACGACCGGTTGCTGACGCCCCACGGTCTCGTGCGCGCGGGCGTCGCACCCGACCACCAGCACACGAAGCTCATCCAGAATCTCTTCCGCAGCATCGAGGAGGAGAACGGATTCTCGTACCGCCTCGGCGTCGAGGTGGGCCGCGACATCACCCACGTGGAGCTGACGGCCGCGTACCACGCGGTCGTCTACGCCGTCGGTGCCGCAACCGATCGCGCGCTGGGCATCCCGGGTGACGACCTCGACGGCAGCGTCTCGGCCACCGAGTTCGTCGCCTGGTACAACGGCCACCCCGATCAGGGCGGGCGGACGTTTGACCTCAGCCACGAACGGGCCGTCGTCATCGGGAACGGAAACGTCGCCCTCGACGTCGCCCGAATCCTCGCCCAGGACGTGTCGCACCTGGAGAAGACGGACATCAGCGACGCGGCGCTCGTGGCACTGCGCGAGGAGAAGATCACTGAGGTGGTCGTTCTCGGTCGTCGGGGACCGGCCGAAGCCGCCTTCACGCTTCCTGAGCTCATCGGCCTGGCCTCCGTCGACGACATCGACGTCGTGGTCGAGGGCCCGCCCGTGGAGGTCACGTCCGACAAGACCGCGTTGCTGGCCGAGCTGCAGTCGCGGCCGCGGCGCCCCGGAGCGCGGCGGATCGTGTTCCGGTTCCACTCCGGGCCAACCGAGATCGTCGGCGACGAGGCCGGACGGGTGGTCCGGCTCGAAACGGCGTCCGGGCCGATCGACACGCAACTGGTCATCCGCGCGATCGGCTACCGCGCCCACCCGGTCGCCGACCTCCCGTTCGACGATGAACGTGCCGTCATCCCGAACGAGGCCGGCCGCGTCGCACCGGGCACGTACGTCACCGGATGGATCAAGCGCGGGCCGAACGGGTTCATCGGCACCAACAAGACCGACTCGGAGGAAACGGTCGCGTCGTTGATCGCCGACGCCGGAGCCGGCTTGCTTCCGGAGCCGACGTCCCAGCCCACGGCGCCCGGTTCGCTGGATCGCGACGCGTGGCTGCGGATCGACGCCGCCGAGCGGGCTGCCGGGGCGACGAGCGGCCGGCCGCGGGTGAAATTCCTCGAAACAGAGGCCCTTCGCGCCGCCGGCCAGCCATCGACACGCGTGGCCAGAAGGCGCATCCGCCCAACCGACGTACGGAATTCGCACTAGGCTCGATCAATGGCCGATTCCGTTGCATCCTCCGGCCGCGCAGCCCGCTGGAAACAACACAACGCCGACCGGCGCGAGAGCGTCGTGACGGCGGCAATCCGCGTGCTCGAGTCATCTCCGCCCGGAGCCGAGTTGAGCGTCCAGCGCGTCGCCGATGAAGCGGGCCTCGTCCGAACCGTCATTTACCGGCACTTCGACGGGAAACCGGAACTCGTGCGCGCCGTCCAGGCCCACGTCGTCGGAGAGCTGCGCGACTCACTGGATGCCGACCTGCGCCTGGACCGGAGCCTCCAGCAGATCATCAATGCGGCGGTGGCCACCTACGCCGCCTGGGCTGACAAGAACCCCCACCTCTACGCCATGATCGAACGCGAGGTCGGGGACGGTAAGCCCAGCGAGTTGTCCGGCGCCATCGAACACATCGCGCAACGCGTGCTCGCGATGGTCCGCCTCGGCGCCGACATGATGGAGATGGAGATCAGGGGCGTCGACTACGCCATGTTGGAAACGGTCGTCTACGGCCTGATCGGCCAGATCCGGGGGACCGTCGGCCACTGGATCCAGTCGACGCCGCGCCAACCGTCCGCCACCGACCTGGCGACGATCCTCTCGCGTTCGATCTGGTTCCAGGTGGCCGGCCAGGCCAAGGACATCGGCATCGAGCTCAACCCGTCGACCGCCCTACGCGAGATCTTCGCCTCGGGATCCAGCAGCAACTAACGCCTGGGCGCGGGGATGATGCGATTCGCACCGCGCGCGAAGACGTCCTGGTAGCGCGCGCCGGCGAACTTCGCGAACTGGTGCATCGCGTGCGCGTCCATGCCGACGAGCACCCGCGGCTTGTGCGCAAGGGCGCCGTTGAGGATGATCCTGGCTGCCTTCTCCGGCGTCATCCGCGCGATCTTGTCGAAGGTGCGGTCGAGCGCATCCGAGTCCAGCGAGTCGACCTTGCGGCCGTTGCGCGCGATGCCGGTCTTGATGCCGCCCGGGTGGATGCAGGTGACGCCCACCGGATGCTTGCCGATGATCATCTCCTCGCGAATCGCCTCGGTGAAGCCGCGCACCGCGTACTTCGTCGCGTTGTAGGCCGACTGCTGCGGCATCGAGATGAGGCCGAAGAGGGACGAGATGTTGACGAGGTAGCCATCGCCCGACGCGATCAGGTGGGGCAGGAACTCCTTGGTGCCATTCACCACGCCGTTGAAGTTGATGCCGACGATCCAGTCGAACTCCTCGTAGGACATCTCGAGGAAGTCTCCGGTCATCGAGACCCCGGCGTTGTTGACGATCATGTTGACCTGGCCGAAGTGCTCGACCACCTCTGCCGCCCACGCTGCGACGCCCGCCCGATCAGCCACGTCCACCTTCGCGCTCGTGACCTCGACGCCAGACGGGAGAGACGCGACGGTTTCGGCGAGGCCGATCTCGTTCCAGTCGGACAGGGCGAGTTTCGCCCCGCGCTGAGCTGCCAATTGGGCCAACGCCCGGCCGATGCCGCTGCCGGCGCCGGTGATGGCGACGACCTTGCCGGTCAAATCATGACTTCCCATGCTGGACACGGTATCGGCGATCAACCGAGGCGGCTGGCGAGATCGTCGATGGTCCAGGGCCCGTCGGACTCGATCGTGCTGACGTCGTGCCAGCCCGCGAGTTCCGAGATGCCCCCACCCTGGACGGCGAACACCTTGCCCGTCAGCTTGCAGTCAGCAGCCGCGAGGCGCGCGACCAGGGGCGAGATGTTCGCCGGGTCGAACGCGTCGAAGGTTCCCTCCGGCACCTCGGCGGCGAAGAGCGCGCCCATGCCCGGCGTGGCCAGGGTCAGGCGCGTCCGGGCGATCGGTGCGATCGCGTTCACCCGGACGCCGTAGCGCTCGAGCTCTTCCGCGGCGACCAGCGTCAGCGCCGCGATGCCGGCCTTGGCCGCGCCGTAGTTGGCCTGCCCGGCGTTCGGCATGAACGTCCCCGAGGCCGAGGCCGTGTTGACGACGGACGCCTGCACCTCGCGGCCCGCCTTGCTCTCGGCCTTCCAGTACGCCGCAGCGTGATGCAACGGCGCAGCGTGCCCCTTGAGATGCACGGTCATGACGGCATCCCACTGCTCTTCGGTCAGGTTGGGCAGGAACGCATCGCGCAGGATCCCGGCGTTGTTGATCAGCACGTCGAGCCGGCCAAACTCCTCGATGGCCTGGTTGACGAGGCCCTCGGCGCCCTTCCATGAAGCGATGTCGTCGGTGTTCGCCACGGCTGACCCGCCGGCAGCGGTGATCTCGTCCACGACCTCCTGGGCCGGGCCAGTGTCGGCGCCGGTGCCCTCGTTCGAGCCGCCGAGATCGTTCACGACCACGCTCGCACCCTCCTTGGCCAGCAGCAATGCGTGCTCACGGCCGATGCCGCGGCCGGCGCCCGTGATGACGGCGACGCGTCCGTTTAGCGTTCCCATCGTGTTCCTCTCTTCGGTGGTTGAGGCGCCGCGACGCGGTCTCGAAACCACGTGGCCTAGTTCGTGAAGACGGCGAGACCATCCTTGATGACGGCGGCCTCGCCGACCGTGGTCTCGAAGCCATAGGCGCCTGAGCCGAGGTCCCAGAACCGCGTGCTCATGTCCTGGCCGGGCAGGACCGGCTTGGCGAAGCGAACGGCAAGCCGCTTGAGCCGGGTGACGTCGCCGGCGCCGAACTCCTGCAGCGCAGCCCACGACGTGAATGCCATCGTGCACAGCCCGTGGTTGATGATGCCCGGCAGGCCCGACATGCGGGCGATCTCGTCGTCGAGGTGGATGGGCATCGGGTCACCGGATGCTGGCGAGTACCGGAAGGTCTGGTCATCGTCGACGTGTTGCTCGACAACCGCCGCCGGTTCGGTCGATGTGACCGCCGGGTCCAGCTCGTGGCCGGGGGCCTGCTCCCCCACCGTCGCCCCGGCGTCGGCACCGCGGAAAAACGCGGTGATCCACTGCTCGTTGACCAGTTCGCCGTCGGCGTCGCGTGTCTCGGCGTACACGGCAACGCTCGACCCGGTGCTGAGCGCGGCGTAACCCGTCGCCTTGCTTCGGCAGGTCAGGACATCACCGGGCCGGATGGGCCGGTGGAAATGGAAGTCCTGCTTGCCGTGCACCAGCTTCATCAGCAGGTCGACCGGTGCCACCTCAAGCGCGGCTGGCGCCATCGAGAAGAAGCTCGGGACGACCGCGAACACGGGCGACGCGACCTCACCCTTGAGGTGTGCCTCGATGGGATCGTTCGTCGCAGCCGCGTACTCGGCGATGCGCTCGCCGGTGACCTCGAAGACCAGGTCGTCCGTCCACGTGTCCAGGCCCGCGTCGTTGAACGCGACGGCAGTCAGGGTCATCGAGGTCAGGCCGTGACGAGCGCAGCGAACTTGGCCAACGACGCTTCGAGGTCGGCCTGCGCATTCTTCGCCACAGCGGTACCGATCGGGCCCACGATCATGGCGCCGGTGAAGTCCGCACCCATGGTGATCGTGGAGCCGCCCTCGGCCGGGGCGATGGCGAGATCGAACCTGACCTTCACACCGGCCATGCCAGTGCCTTCGATCGAGATCGAGCTCGGCGCGTCGACGCTGGTCACCTCCCAGTCGATCTTGTTGGCCATGCCCATGACCGAGACGACCTCGGTGATTCGGGTGCCCTCGGTGACCTCGGTGGGCAGCTCGGACTTCCAGCCTTGATGGATGGTGAGCCAGTTCTCCCAGTCGGAGAGGTCGGTGAGCCGGTCCCACGCGGTCTGCGGATCGACCGGAAGGGCTTGGGTGACGGAAACACTTGCCATGGTTTTTCCTCAGTTCGCTTTCTTGTAGGCAGTGACGACGACGGCGCCGCCGAGACCGATGTTGTGCTGGAGAGCGATGCCGTCCGGGCCGGCGGCTGACTCGACCTGGCGGGCGTCGGCGGTGCCGCGCAGCTGCCAGGTGAGCTCGCTGCACTGGGCGAGCCCGGTGGCGCCGAGCGGGTGGCCCTTGGAGATGAGGCCGCCGGACGGGTTGACGACCCACCGGCCGCCGTACGTCGTCTCGTCGTTGTCGATCAGCTTGCCGGCCTCGCCCTCGCCACAGAGACCCAGCGCCTCATACGTGAGGAGCTCGTTGGCCGAGAAGCAGTCGTGCAGCTCGATGACGTCGACGTCGTGAGCGCTGATGCCAGCCTGCTCGTAGACCTTGGCGGCCGCGGCGCGGGTCATCTCCTTGCCGACGAGCGACTGCGCCGATTTGTCGGTGAAGGTGTTGTCCATGTCGGTGACCATGGCCTGGCCGATGATCTCGACGGCCTGGTCGCCGAGCTCGTGACGCTCGACGAAGGATTCGCTGGCCAGGATGGCCGCTCCGGAGCCGTCCGACGTCGGCGAGCACTGCAGCTTCGTCAACGGGCTGTAGATCACCGGCGCGTTGAGGATGTCGTCGAGGGTGTACTCGACCTGGAACTGCGCGTACGGGTTGTTCACCGAGTGCTTGTGGTTCTTGTGGCCGACCTTCGCGAACTGTTCCAGTGTCGTGCCGTACTTCTCCATGTGCTCACGCCCGGCGGCACCGAACATGTAGGGAGCGGGCGGCATGGCGAACTCCTGCAGCTCGGCCAGCGCCAGCAGGTGCTTCATCATCGGCTGCTCGCGGTCGTCGTACGTCGAGCCGAGCGAGCCGGGCTGCATCTTCTCGAAGCCGAGCGCGAGCGTGCAGTCGGCGAGGCCGCCACGGACGGCCTGCGCTGCGAGGTACAGCGCGGTCGATCCGGTCGAGCAGTTGTTGTTGACGTTGACCACCGGGATGCCGGTCATGCCGAGCTCGTAGACGGCGCGCTGGCCGGACGTGGATTCGCCGTAGACGTAGCCGACGTACGCCTGCTGGACCTCGCTGTAGTCCAGGCCAGCGTCGGCGAGCGCCTTGGTGCCGGATTCGCGGGCCATGTCCGGGTAGTCCCAGTCGCGCGAGCCCGGCTTCTCGAACTTCGTCATGCCGACGCCGACGACGTAAACCTTGTTGGACACAGGAACACCTTCCGATACGTGGAACAGCGTGTCGCGGACAACCTACGTCGCCGCACGGCCGCGGTCAAATCGATTCGGCCACGGCATTCCGGCACAAATTCGCAGGTCAGGTGGGTATTGAGTGAACAGACCGCTACAGTTTGTCACACCTGTCCTCCACCAATCTGTCCCAAAGGATGCTCCGATGCCCGCACGCCGCTCCCCTTGGATGAACCAAGAGCTCGACGACCTCCGCGATCTCGCCCGCACGTTCAGCGAGAAGGAGATCAAGCCGAACATCGAGACCTTCATCAAGAACAAGCAGGTCGACCGCGCGCTGTGGAACAAGGCCGGCGACGTGGGCCTGCTGTGCATCTCGATCCCGGAGGAGTACGGCGGAGGCGGAGGAACCTTCGCGCACGAAGCCGTCATCCTCGAGGAGCAGGCGGCCGTCGGCGACAGCTCGTGGGGCATCTCGCTGCACAACGGGATCGTGGCCCACTACCTGCTCGCCTACGGCACCGAAGAGCAAAAGCAGCACTGGCTTCCCAGGATGGCCAGCGGTGAGGTCGTCAGCGCGATCGCGATGACGGAACCGGGCACCGGCTCGGACCTCCAGGGCATCCGGACCAGGGCGATCCGCGAAGGCGACGAATACGTGGTCAACGGCGCCAAGACGTTCATCACGAACGGCGCGCAGGCGGACATGGTCATCGTGGCGGCCAAGACCGACCCCAGCGAGGCGGGCGCCGGCATCTCCCTCGTCATCGTCCCGACGGACGCCGAGGGGTTCCGGCGAGGTCGCGTCCTCGACAAGATCGGCATGAAGGGCCAGGACACCTGCGAGCTGTTCTTCGACGACGTCCGGATTCCGGCCGCCAACCTGTTGGGCACGGAAGAGGGCCAGGGCTTCATCCAGCTGATGTCGCAGCTGCCGCAGGAGCGGTTGCTGGTGGCGGTGAGCTGCGTGGCAGCGATGGAACTGTGTCTTGACCACACGCTTGAGTACGTCCACACCCGGACGGCCTTCGACCGGCCGATCTGGGCATTCCAGAACACGAAGTTCGAGCTGGCCGAGATCGCCACCGAGGCGCGCGTCGCTCGCTCCTTCGTCGACGAGTGCATCGAGCTGCACCTCAAGGGTGAACTCGACATTCCAACGGCTGCGATGGCGAAGTACTGGACCTCCGAGCGCGCGGGCATCGTCGTCGACAAGTGCCTGCAGCTCTTCGGTGGCTACGGCTTCATGGAGGAGTACCCGATCGCCCGCGCGTACACCGATCTTCGCGTCTCCCGCATCTATGCCGGCACCACGGAGATCATGAAGGAGATCATCAGCCGGACACTGCCGGTCCCGAACGTGTAACCGGCGGATTCAGCGGCTTCCGGCCGCTAACCTCCGGACATGGATACGTCGCGAAACTGGGGCCATGAGCTCGTCGATTCGCTGATCTGGTTGTCGTGGGTCTTCCCGCTCACGTTCGTGCTGTCGGTCATCGTGATCGCCATCCTGCTGCGGACGACGCGGTGGGGACGTCAGGTGTGGGCCGTCTCGGGCGGCTTCTTCCGCGGGCGGACGGCCTGGCCCGTGTACGCCCTGCTGGCGCTCCTGCTGTTCTTCTCGCTGTTCGCGGTGCGGCTCAACGTGCTGTTCTCGTACTGGAGCAATGACTTCTACAACTCACTCCAGTTCGCCGCCCAGGCCATCGCGACGAAGAACCATGGCGGCCTCGACAGGTCAGTGGCGTTCTTCTGGAGCTCCCTGGGCCTGTTCGGCGTCCTGGCGACGATCCACGTCGTCCGCTCCCTGGTCGCCTACTTCGTGGGCGAGGGGTTCGAGATCCGCTGGCGGCTCTGGCTCACCGACCACGTGACGGCCGACTGGCTCACCGGCAATGCGTACTACCGCAATCGCTTCATCGACGACACGATAGACAACCCGGACCAGCGGATCCAGGCTGACATCACCAGCTTTGTGGCGACGTCGCGCTCGCTGGCCTTCGGCGCGATCAGCTCGGTCGTCACGATCTTCGCGTTCATCCCCGTGCTCTGGAAGCTCTCGGGGACTCTCACCGTCTTCGGCGTGGACATTCCGCGAGCGATGATGATCATCGTCCTGGCGTACGTGCTCGTCACCACTGTGATCGCGTTCTGGCTGGGCCGTCCCCTGATCCGGCTCAACTTCATGTATGAGGCCGTGACGGCCACCTTCCGTTACGCACTGGTGCGCGTCCGGGAGGGAGCGGAGAACATCGCGTTCTACCGCGGAGAGAACGTCGAACGGATCGGTTTGTTCGCCCGGTTCCGGGCCGTGATCGCCCAGTACTGGCGCATCGTCTTCCGGACGCTGAAGTTCGACGGGTGGAACCTGTCGGTCAACCAGCTGGCCGTCATCTTCCCGTGGCTGATCCAGGGTCCGCGGTTCTTTGCCGGCCAGGTCACGTTCGGTGACGTCACGCAGACGGATTCCGCCTTCGGCCAGATCCACGACTCCCTGTCGTTCTTCCGTGAGGCCTACTCGGACTTCGCGGCCTACCGAGCCTCCACGATGCGTCTCTACGGCCTGCTCGAGGCCGATGACGAATCGCGCGAGCTGCCGAAGATCGCGGCCTCGACGCAGGAGAGCGGAGTCCAGGTCAGCAACGTGGACGTCCGGCGTCCGGACGGCGTGGTCCTCATCGACGACCTCGACCTGCGGCTCGTCGCCGGTGACGCCCTCGTCGTCAAGGGAGCGTCGGGGACGGGCAAGACGACGCTGCTGCGCACGCTGGCGCAGCTCTGGCCGTACGCCGATGGATCGGCGAGCGCGCCGCCCGGGAATGAGACGCTCTTCCTGTCCCAGATCCCCTACCTGCCGCTCGGTGACCTCCGGACCGCGGTGGCGTACCCGGCGCAGGTGTCCGAGATCGATGACGCGACGATGCGCGAGACGCTCACCAAGGTCGCCCTTCCGCATCTGGTCGACCAGCTGGACATCGCGGACGACTGGTCGAAGGTCCTCTCCCCCGGGGAGCAGCAGCGCATCGCCTTCGCGCGGATCCTGCTGATCCGCCCGAAGGTCGTCTTCCTCGACGAGGCGACGTCAGCCATCGACGAGGGATTGGAGTACGCGCTCTACCAGCTCATCCGCAGCGAGCTGCCGGACACGATCCTGGTCAGCGTCGCGCACCGGAGCACCGTAGACGTCCACCACACCCAGCGCCTTGAGCTTTCCGGAACCGGAGCGTGGGAGCTGGAACCCGTCGGCCGCTAGCTGAGGCCCAACGCCTCGCGAGCTCGCGCGACCCAGGTTGGCTCCTTGCCGTAGCGCTGCGTCTTGATGAGCTGTCCGGCGGCACAATCGGCGACCAGTTGAGCCATGCGTCGATCGCGGGTTGCGGCCTGTTTCGCCGACAGCACCCAGGCCTTGGCATGGCGCCGATACGACGGAGTCGCCGCGTCCCAGAAGCGGGCGGCGCGATCGTTGTCGGCGAGAAGTCGCGCGTAGTCGTCGGGCAGTTCCTGCTCGGCAGTCTCGTAGGCATAGATGGCCGACCGCTCCGGCTTGCGCTTCTCGAACGCGGCCAGGCCGGCCGGCTGCATCCGGCCTTCTGCCGTGAGCCGTGCGACCAGGTCGATGTTGATCTGGCTCCAGACACTGGAGGACCGGCGGGGTGTCCACCGTTGGCGGACCGCATCCTCATCGATGCGTTCGACGCGCGAATCGATCCAGCCGAAGCACAATGCCTCCGGCACGGCGTCCTCCCAGGTCAGGCCGCGAGGCTCGACGTGCTTCTTGTAGAAGCCCATCCAGAGCTCGTCGGCCTCGGCGTGGTTCTCGGCAAGCCAGGCCCGGAACTCCGCCGCGTCATCGAAGAAGGTCGCCGGACGCTCGTCGCTTCCGCCAAGGTGCACACGGGCATGGTGCCACGAGGCTCAGACACAGCGGGGTCATCAGGAGAGCCCGAGGTCCTCCCGGGTCAACGGCCGGCCCGGCAGCGGCTCGCCGTGGCCGGCGCGCAAAGCGTCGAGCATCAGCGCGAGCAGGCGCTGCGACGACAGGGGCGCCGCCTCGATGTGCGGCGCCGTGATCCGGCGCGCGAGGAAGACGAAGGCCATGGCGACGTCACCGGTGCCGATGTCCCGACGCATCGAGCCCTCAGCCTGGGCCTGCCGGACGACCAGGTCGAACACCTCCATCATCTGCCGCTTCAAGACGGCGGCGTCCGGGTCGTCCTGGAGCACCGACCGAGCGGAGGGTGAGTCCAGCGCGAACCGCATGGCGAGCCGCAGGTGCTGGGACTGCCCGAAGATGCGCACCAAGGCATCCCAGCCGGTGGGCTCCTCCTGGGCCGCTGCCTTCACCTCAGCCACCGTCTTGGCGAAATTCATCAGAGCCACGCCCCGAATCAGGGCCTGCCGATCCGGGAAGCGCCGATAGAGCGTGCCGACCGCCACCCCGGCGGCGCTCGCGATCTCCTCGACCGGCGCGTCCGGCCCGGTGCTCGCAAAGGCCTCAGCGGCAGCCGTGAGGATTCTGTCGCGGTTGCGACGCGCGTCGGCGCGCAGGGTGGTTTCAGATTCGGCATGCAGGGAGGAACGCGGCGTGAGTGTCACGCGAATCACTCCCTTCCGGGCCGATATCGCGATTTGCGCGGTCCGTTACTCGCTAGTATAAGTGAAAGACGAGTCTCTCATTTATCCGTCTTTGAGTCTTTGCAGGAGTTCGACGATGCGCCCTCCCGTCCGGCACGTGGTGGCAGGCCTGGCCGTGACAGTCCTTGCCCTGGCCGGCGTCCTGACCGCTTGGGGTTCCCCAGGTCAGGACACTCACCTGAAGACGGCCGCAGTTGAGCTGACCAAGAGCTCATCCGGCACCTCGTCCATCGGGTCGCTGTCGGCAGCCAGCGAGCAGAACCTTGGATTCGCGAAGGGCGGCCAGCTGACGGCCGTGCTCGTCAAGGTCGGAGATCACGTCCAGGCCGGCCAGGAGCTGGCCAGCATCGACCCCCTGCCGGCCAAGCAGGCCCTCGCCGCCCAGCGCGCGCAGCTGCGCTCGGCCGAGGCGCAGCTCGGCCGGGCCGAGGACTCCCCCGCGGTGCACGACGCGAAGAACTCCGTGTCCCAGGCGAAGGACGTCCTCGAGGCGGTCCGCGACCAGGTGGCCGAGCAGGACGATGCCGACCAGGTCGCCTTGTTCAACGCGCAGCAGCAGCTCACGGCCGACCAGAACGCGGCAACGAGCGCGACGAACGCCCGGGTGTCGGCATGTTCCGGCGGCCCTTCCGCCAACTGCACGGCCGCCCAAGCCGCGGAGTCAGCGGCGAACCAGAGGCTGGTCAGCTCGCAGTCGGCCCTGCGCTCGGCCGAACAGAAGGTCCAGGTCGACCGTGCCGCCGGCCAGGTGAGCATCGAGAACGCCCAGCAAGCCGTCGTGCTCGCCAGGAACACCGAGGACGTCGCCAGCTCTGACCGCCCGCACACGATTGACGAGCAGGAAGCGCTGGTCGCTGCCGCCCGCGCGGCCGTCGTCCAGGCCGAGCGCGACCTGGCGAACACCACCCTGCGCGCGCCGGTCGCCGGAACGGTCACCGCACTCAACGGCGCCGTGGGTGAATACGTCGCCCCGAGCACGGGGACCAGTGCGCTCGCCCCGGGCACCGACGCTGCCATCCCCGGAGCGAGCGGATCGTCCAGTGGTGGATCGACGACCGGGAACGCCCAGGGCGCAGCGTCGACGCCCGCCCGACCGGGTGGCGGCCAGTTCCTCGTCCTCAGCAACGTCAAGCAGCTGCAGGTCGTCGCCCTGTTCAACGAGAGTGACGCCGCTGCCCTCCAGCCCGACCAGTCCGTGAACGTCACGTTCGACGCAATTCCCGACCTCGACGTGCCGGGCACCGTGGCGTCGGTCGCGCCCAGCGGCACGGCCGTCTCCGGCGTGATCAGCTACTACGTGACCGTCAACCTCGACGACACCGATCCGCGCCTCAAGGCCGGCCAGACGGCCACGGTCAGCGTGGGGTCCGGGGACGAAGCCGAGGTCCTGACGGTGCCCTCCGCAGCCGTCCACACCTCCCATGGCCTGAGTGCCGTGACGGTGGTCGAAGGTGACAAGACCCGCACGGTCACCATCGAGATCGGCGCCGTGAAGAACGGGCGGACCGAGGTGACCTCCGGGCTCCGTGAGGGCCAGCGGGTTGCCCTTCCGTCCGGCAAGCAGGGAGGTGGTCGTCCATGACCGACGGTTCGATGGAAGAAGCAGCCGTGATGAGCGACGCCGCATCGCACGGGGACACCGAGTCCGAGGAGCCCACCGCCGAGGAAGCGTCGAAGCGCCGGCCACTGAAGCCGTCGACGCGCCGGGCGCTGATCGTCGTCGGCCTCGTCGCGGTCCTCCTGGTCATCGGCATCGTCTACCACTACGTCATCGAAGGCAGCAGGTACGTCTCCACGGACAACGCGCAGATCGACGGCGACCAGATCTCGGTGAACGCCCCCAGCAGCGGCACCTTGATCGACTGGTCCGCGACACAGGGGGCTGAGCTCACCAAGGACCGCATCGTCGGCCGCATCAAGATCCAGGGCGGATTCGTCCAGCCGCAGCAGCCGATCCGGGCACCCGGCAACGGGACTGTCGCGGTCGACAACGGCGTGGAAGGTGCGTTCGTCACGGCCGGCACTCCGCTCGCGATCGCCTACGACTTCTCCAAGATCTTCGTGACCGCACGGGTCGACGAAACCGACATCGACGACGTGCGTCCCGGCCAGGTCGTTGACATCTCGGTCGACGCTTTCCCGGACGCCCACCTCACCGGCTCGGTCACCGAGGTGCAGGGAGGCGCTGCCGGCGTCTTCTCCGCCTTCCCGCAGTCGAACACCGCGGGCAACTACCAGAAGGTCACGCAGGTGATCCCGGTCAAGATCGCCCTCGACGACACCCAGGGCCTGGAGCTCGTGCCCGGCATGAACGCGACGGTGAAAATCCACAAGGACCGCTAGATGGACCAACAGGAGCGCTGGGGCATCCCGCTCGCCGTCCTCGTCTCCGGCATGTTCATGTCGGTGCTCGACACGAGCATCGTCAACGTCGCCGTGCCGACCATCGAGACGACGTTCGGCGCGACGACGGACGAAGTGGCCTGGATCGTCACGGCCTACGCGCTGTCGCTCGGCGTCGTCGTGCCGCTCTCGGCCTGGCTGGCCGCGCGTTTCGGGCCCGCGCGGGTGTACGCCGCCGCCCTCTTCACGTTCGGGGCGGCGTCGGCGCTGTGCGGACTCGCGTGGAACCTGGACAGCCTGATCGCATTCCGGGTCCTGCAGGCCGTCCCCGGTGGGATCCTGCCGCCCCTGTCGATGGCGATGCTCTACCGGATCGTCCCGCCGCAGAAGATCGGCCGTGCGATGGGCATGTACGGGCTCGGCATCATCGTCGCCCCGGCGATCGGCCCCACACTGGGCGGCTACCTGGTCGAATACGTCGACTGGCGGTTGATCTTCTTCATCAACGTCCCCGTCGGCCTGGCCGCGACCTTCGCCGCCATCACCATTCTTCCCAAGTTCCCGCCGACCGGCCGACCGAAGTTCGACACGATCGGCTTCATCGCCATCGCCAGCGGTTTCTTCTCGTTGCTGCTCGCGCTGTCGGAGGGCGAATCGTGGGGGTGGACGTCGTTGCCCACCGTCGCGCTGCTCTGCTACGCCGCGCTCGCGCTGACGGTCTTCGCCATCTGGGAGCTGGAGACGGACGAGCCACTCCTGGACATTCGCGTCTTCAGGTACTGGGAGTACACGAACTCCCTGCTGATCATCTCGGTGCTGTCGATCGGCATGTTCACCGTGCTGTTCTACGTCCCCGTCTTCCTGCAGGTGGCCCAGGGGCTCGGCGCGTTCCGGGCGGGCTTCGTGCTGCTGCCTCAGGCGCTCATCATGGCCGTGATGATGCCGGTTGCCGGACGCATCTACGACCGCTTCGGCCCGCGCTGGCCCGCGCTGGTCGGCCTGGCGATCTGTACCTTGGGGTCCTTCCTGCTCCATGGCCTGTCGGTCGACACCTCGCGGGGAACGGTCGCACTGCTGCTCATGCTCCGAGCTGCAGGCATGGGCATGGCGATGATGCCGATCATGACCGGCGGACTCGCGGCCGTGCCGCCCGAGATCGTCCCGTCCGGCAGCGCGTTCAACAACGTGGTGCAGCGGGTTTCCGCCTCACTCGGCCTGGCGATCCTCGGCGCCGTGCTGAGCACGAACAACGCCCAGTTCCTGGCTGACCGCGGCGCGCTGCTGACCGACACCAGCGCCGTGCCGTCGCTCGGGCCGGGGCCGCAGGGCCACATGTACGGGCTGTACCTCACCTACCGGCACACGGCCAATCAGGTGTTCGTCGACTCCGTGGACAACCTGATGATCCTGACCACGATCGTCACGGCGATCGGGTTCCTCCTTGCGCTGTTCCTTCGCGCCGGCGCGAAGGACCACTCGGCAGCCGACGCTGAACCCGGCCACGCCATGGCGATGGACTGAGTCGCCGGAGTTCAACTAACCAACCAACGTCGGGTAGTCGGTGTATCCCGCCTCGCCACCGCCGTAGAACGTCGACAGGTCCGGCGCGTTCAGTTCCGCACCCTGGCGCAACCGTTCCGGCAGGTCGGGGTTGGCGATGAACGCGCGGCCGAACGCCGCGGCATCGATCAGCCCGGCTTCGAGCAGGCGTTCCGCCTTCTCCGGGTCGTAGTTGCCGGCCCCGATGATCACGCCGGTGTAGGTGTCGCGGAGCCGTTCCCGGAAGCCGTCCTCGACCTTCGGCCCGCCCGCCCAATCGGGTTCGGACAGATGGAGGAAGCCCAGGCCACGCGCGGAGAACTCGCTCGCGAGGTAGAGAGCCATGGCCTCGCCGTCGACCTCGTCGAGGCCGTTGAAGCTCCCGAAGGGCGAGATCCTGATGCCGACGCGGGATGACTCCCACGCATCGATCACCGCGTCGACGACTTCGAGGACGATCCGTGCGCGGTTCTCCACCGAACCGCCGTACGCATCGTCGCGGTGATTGCTGGTCGCACTGGTGAACTGGTGCAGCAGGTAGCCGTGAGCTCCATGGATCTCGGCCAGGTCGAATCCCGCGGCCCGCGCGTTCTGCGTGGCTCGCCGGTAGTCATCGACCGTCTCGGCGATCTCGGCGAGGCTGAGCGCCCGCGGCGTCGGGCAGTTGACGCGGGTTGGCTCGCCGTCCTCACCGCGCACGGTGGTCCGGTTCCGATAGGGCACCGCCGACGCTGAAACCGGAAGGTCACCCCCGTGGAATGACTCGTGCGACACCCGGCCGACATGCCACAACTGGGCTGCGATGTGACCCCCCTCAGCGTGGACCGCGTCCGTCACCGCGCGCCAGCCGGCGACCTGGGCGTCGCTGTGGATGCCCGGCGTGTCCATGTAGCCCTTGCCGATGGGTGAGATCTGGGTGCCCTCGCTGATGATGAGGCCGGCGCCCGCGCGTTGGCGGTAGTACTCGACCATCAGGTCGTTCGGGACGTCATCCGGCGGGGTCGCGCGCATCCGGGTCAGCGGCGCCATGACCACGCGACTGCGCAGTTCGACCGTGCCGATGGCCAGCGGCGTGAAGAGAGTGGTCACGAAGGCGACCAACCGCGCCGCTGGCCCGGCTATTCCCGAGCCGCCCGCCGGCTAGGCGGCCAAGGCGTCCCGGAATCCACGCAGGATGCGCGATTCGACCCGCGAGACCTGCATCTGGCTGATGCCGATCCGCTTGCCCACTTCACTCTGCGTCATGCCTTTGAAGAACCGCAGGATGATGAGTTTGCGATCCCTCGGAGGCAACTGCGCGAGCAGCGGCTGGATCAGCACCCGCGCTTCTGCTTGGTCGAATCCCGGATCCTCATCGCCCGTCCCGTCCCCGACGGTGGCGGCGCGTCCGTCGTCACCGCGTGGGCGATCCAGGCTCTCCGGGCGATAGCAGTGATCGGCGCCCCGGGCGTCGGTCACCGTGTCAGGGTCCAGGCCCGTGACCTCGGCAAGTTCCTCGACATTCGGATCGCGGCCCAGCGTGTTGCTGAGCTCGTTCTGGACCTCGTTGATGGCCAGACGGGCCTCTTGAATGCGTCGCGGCGGACGCACCATCCATCCCATGTCGCGGAAGTAGCGCTTGAGCTCGCCGCGAATGCTCGGAACCGCGTACGCGAGGAACGAGTTTTCCCCCGCGCCATGGAACCGGCGCATGGCCTGGACCAAGGCAGTCCGGGCGACCTGGCGGAGATCGTCCATCGGAACGCCGCGACCGCCGTAGTGCGCGGCCAGCCGGTCAGCGACCGGCAGGGTGCGTTCGATGATCTGGTTGCACAACTGCTGACGGCGCTCGAAGGCGTCCGCATCTTGTTCGGACAATTCGCCCAACCGTTCGAGCAGTGTGGATGTGGAAATGTCCGAATCCCGCACCGCGTTCGGTGGACGGTCGGACGGTGTTGCGAGCGCGCCGTTCATCGGTCGCTCCTTCACCCCAAGGAGACAGACCCCACACGGCCGACTGTGTGACCGTGGATCTGACTCCTGTCTACTACCCCTGCGGGTCCATTTCAAAACCCTCAGCGGCCGACCGCCTTTTCCAACTGGGCCTTGTTCATCTTCGAGCGACCCTCGATTCCCTTGCGTTTTGCCTCTGCGTAGAGCTGGTCACGGGTGCGCCCGCCCTCGCCCTTGTGAGACCGCAGGCCGCCGCGCCGGCCAGATGAGATGTCGTCAAGCGAGGTCCGCGACGCCTCCTTGGACTCACCGTGGCGGGCGCGTTCCTTGTTGACGGTGCGCGCAGCGATTTCCTCGGCCTCGTCGGTGCTGTGCCCGCGCTCACGAAGCGATTTCTTGATGTGGTCGTACTGACGTTCGCGTTTGTCGTTCCAGGCTTCCTGCGGCATGTCCGACCCTCCTCAGTCGTCGGGGAGCTTCCTGCTCGTCCCCTACCCACCGTGTCCGCAGGCATGCCCACTGCAGATCGGGGTACGCCTTCGACGAAGAAAGGACACACCATGGCCATCGGAACCGGACTTTCCAGCACATTGGGATCCTAAGCTTAGAATTCCACGTGGACAAGTTGTCGC